>JACKZZ010007671.1_pt1 | contig 21684 bp, 13 predicted proteins | sample 8027871 | NCBI WGS metagenome assembly JACKZZ01 (sample SAMN15724774, study PRJNA655200) | protist metagenome | isolation source: fluorescence activated cell sorting (FACS) single amplified genomes of... | place: USA: West Boothbay Harbor, Gulf of Maine | collected 2000-07-19
CATAAATTCAATATTGGTAACACATGAATTTTTAACGCAAAGTGTGATATATATTTTAATACAAAATAGTCTCTCTCCCTGGCACTTCAGCGCAATTTTTGTACACCTTTTTATGCGTGTATATGCTTTGTGATTTTTAGTTTTAACCACTATGAACTGCGCCTTCTACTAGAGCACCAACTAAATATGCAATACATGCTGCGCCCCCACCTAATCCTAGTACTTCAAAACCTGATTTATACCATAATTGTTTTGTTATCCTTGATTTTACTACACCTAAACCAAATAAAGCCAAGGCAGTAATACAGCATGCAATAATAAATAAAATTTGTGGGCTAAAACCAGCTGCGTAAAAGCACAAATAACCAAGCAAAGGTATAGTGCCGAAGAAGACAAATGAACCAAACGTCACCGCCCCATCAATCCATGGATTATCATCGTCATCTGGTACTTGTAACTCCAATTCCTCTGCCATCATAACATTAACGAAGAAATCTGGGTACTTCGCCATACGATTAATAACCTCTGTTGCATCATCTTTGCTCATACCTTTATTCACATATAAATCGATCATTTCCTCTATCTCCCCTTCTGGGTGATTATCCAACTCCCATTTTTCACGTGCTTTTTCCATTAAGATATATTCGTTCTCAGATTTTGTGGACAAAGCATCACCAACACCCATACTAACTGCGTCAGCAAATACTGAACTAAAACCTAAAATTAATATAACTTCGGTTCCAAGGCCACCCCCGACAGCACCAGCAACAACAGCAAATGTTGTTATAATACCATCCATACCACCGAATACAATACTTTTAATATGGCCACCAATTTGAGAGTGATCTTCGCCGTGAGTTTTATTTGCATGTGCTTGTTTTGACGCTTCTATATCGCCTTTTGAATACGCATCTCTGGCGCCTTCTAAATCACGCATAGGGTTTTCTGATGGCATATTATTCTTTTGATAATATAATATAGCTTGAATTTGGATCTATTGTTTGTGTACAAAACTGAATACCTCTGGGTGTACTGTCATGAGTGCTCGCGTTCCACAACTTACATATGACCTGTATTATATATATACAAGACATACATAATAATAATAATAATAAATAATAATAATAATATAAAAATATAAAAAATTTAATAATAATACCACAAGAAGAAAGTACAAAATAGAGAGCAGCGCGCAGGTGCTGCATCACACGGGACTACTTTATTATACCATTGTCGTTAGCAGTCTTAGTAAGATTAGGTGTATCTGTACTGTCAATAGAAAGAGTAGTCCTTGGTTTTGGTTGTTGTTATTTGTTCTTTCGAACAGAATCCAAAGCTCCTTAATAAATATAACTGTGGCTACATCTTCGTATTTATTATATTGTAATCTGTTCCAAAGAAACAACCATGTCAGTCGTGGTATTAATATGTACGTAGTATATACGAGTACAGTATTATCTGTACCTGCTCTGAATACATGAACTGCTTATGTTGAAGAAGAAAATTATTGGACGGCCTAAGAATAATAATAAGGGAATTTCAATATCAATTGCACAATTCAATAAAATAATAATAAATAATATTTATATTAGTAGCGCAACAATGATGAATAATAATAATAATAATAAAATAGGAGGAGGACTCAGCTAAAAAATAATTATTAATAATAATGGTAAGAAGTGCAGTGGGTGAGAGAGTTGGAGTTAAGTTAAAAAACTATGAAATAAGTTAAGGTAAATTCACCGCAAAAAAAATAAATTTGAAAAAATGGTATAGTAATAATATAATAAGAAGAAGTGCAGTGGTAAAAATAAGTAGTGCAGCAGTAGCTCATAAAAGTAATGAACGGCGAACACGTTAGCTGTCGGTGGGACGACACTACTGGAGCAAAAAATTGAATTAACAAAATGAACATTGCTGCTGAAGATTCGAGGCAAAACGATAATGATAGGAACAATGGTAAGAAAAAAACGCAACCTGAAGATGCAAGGCATAAAGTTATGGACGCGCGCTCGGAGTTTGATTTGCCAAATTTTACACCGATATATTTAAACGCAGCTTCAAGGACACCAATAATGAAAAAAACTTGTGAAGTTGGCGAACGAGCAATAGCAAGACAAATGAAAACCCCCTGGTCAATTGCAGAGGAAAGGGATGAAATTATTGTAAGAGAAGCTTTTGCTAGTATGATTAATTGCAAGGACAGTCAACAAATTGCATACACACCATCTTGTTCTTATGCAATATCTCTTGCTGCGAAGAATATTTATATTGAAATGGTAAACAAGTTAAAAAAAACGCCTCCAGAGGTAGCAATAAGACGAAAAATTTTAATCTTAGAAGATCAAATGTCGTCCAATGTATACCCATGGCAAAATTTTTGTCAACAAAAAGAAGCTCCATTATTAAAATTTGAATTACGTATTGTTAAAGAAGAATTGGGGGATTGTGACAAAAAAACAATATTATCATTAACAGATAATGTATTAAACATTTTAAAAAATGACGATACGATTTCAATAGTTGCTATACCAAATGTACATTGGTGTTCTGGTGAGATAATTGATTTGATTGCTGTAAGTGAGATATGTCAACAGCAAAACATATATTTAGTTATTGACGGGACACAAAGTCTTGGATGTTTACCATTTGATGTTGAGACTATTAAACCTGATTTTTTATGTGCAAGTGTGCATAAACATTTATTTGCCCCATATGGAATGTGTTTGTTATATGTAGATAAAAAATGGTGTGATAAAAAAAGTTGTATATCTTTGGAATATCACGAGCACAAGCGAATGGGTGCCTCTGGGAATGTTTGTCTACCATTTCGTTTATGCAGTCGTGACGACAATAATGGCGATAACAATATCACAATGCCATATGAAGAACAATACCAAAGTGGTGCAATGCGTTTTTGTAGTGGTGGGCGGGTGAATCCGATTATTATACCAATGCTTGCACATTCATTAAATACTATTGTATATTCATGGGGTGTTGAAAATATATCATGGTTAATCAAAACATTTATGACTGACAAAATTAAAAGTGAATGCGATAAATTAGGATTGTACACTGTAAAAAATTACAACCATATTCTTGGAGTACGGCAAGTTGGAAACCCTAAATTCCCGGAGCAAATTTCAAAATGGTTAAAAGAGAAAAAAAATATTATAGTTAGCGCACGTTTTAAGTATCTTAGAGTGGCTCCACATGTATACAATACACAAAGGGAATTACACATTTTTATACATGCATTGAGGGAGTTTATGAAGTTGCAATTATTAAGTGATGAAGATGGTTCTTAATTCTATTTGTGCATCAGTATTTACCTTGAAATCATTAAAAGAAAAGTCGCAACGCTTCAAAACGTAAATACACATATATATAAATTGAATATTAATTCACACTTCAAAGACAGTAAATTCACCCTAGATGTAGGTCTAGTCGATGAAAATTTTACATTTTCATACACACACATATAATTAATTCTTACACACACATATATATATATTATATCTGTTAATATATCTTTTATATAAAATTTCATTTATAATTTAATGAGTAAGAATTAATTGTATGTATATATACCAGGTATATATAAAAATTAAGTTAATAATCTAGTATCTTACTCATTTAATTTTTATAAAATATAATTTTATATGTCAAATTCATATCTGTGATTATAAATATATACACCCCTGGTGTAAATGATGTCATATACGCTCGTACTATTAATATCATCAGAGTAAGAGCAAGGAATGAAAAGGCACGCACAAGAAGAAAGTTCGCAAGAAATCACAACATTTTACGGCTCGGGATCTAGACAACACGTCTTCCTCTGAGTCGTTTTCATACATGAATATTAACCCGAAAGGTAGTAAGTTTACTATAGATGTAGATCTAGTCGAAGTAGATAATATAGTACATGAATATCAATCACAGGGTATAAAAGATAAGATAAGAGGTAAAGTTTTTGATAATTTTAATACGAATTGCTTTATGTCCACATATGTATACGAAGATATCACAATGATGCCTTAACATTAGAAGCATTAGTAGCAAACGTATCATAACAACCTGTTTGTTTTAAAACTTTGTCAACGTATGCACGGTCATTACCTGACAATTCATTGTATTGCTTCATCAATACTCTCCAACAGTATACCGCTTGATATTTAAAAGGTGGTTGTGAATGTTTATATGTTTTACCATCAATTTTCAAATCGATCGTAAAATTTTCCTCTTTCTTTTCATGGCTTTTAAAATTTGCTTCCATAAATGGTAAATATGTCTTCGATGCAAGTGATAAAATTTCAACTACTGCTTTCGGTGCTTCGTTGGGTGTTCTCCCATCATCCTCTGGAACTTCTGTGCCACTTAAATCATCCATCTTAACAAACCATGACCATGCAATTGGATACTCTTGTACTATAGCACAGACTGAGATATCTCGATGCATTTGAGAAAATTGCCCAAAGATTCCAAAATCGCCATTGGTGCATCTATTTCCGAATAAAAATGCATTTCCATCTCGTACATTCTGTTCAATGATACTACACACCTTCCGGATACAAAATTCAATTACTTCATATTCAGAACCTACAACTCGTGATTTCCTTTTATTTTGCCTTGCCGAAAATTTAAGCACTGTTTTATCAATTGCAGCTGGTGTAGCACCGTTTTTCAGCGTGGATATTGGGGCACCTTGCCATAACTGCCATGCAGCACCAAATTTCGAATCTTTTTCATTATGAAATCTGGTTTCAAACATACATTTCGTCATCCATTCATCACCGAAATCTTCCACTAAAGCAGATAAAAATGCTTGACCTGCATTTTTCGGGACTAACGCTCTTTCAGAAAATGTTTTCTCCAACTCTAAAATAAGAGGAGTAGAATCATTTGCATATGTGCCATCCGGCCGAATCATGACAGGCATCACCCGTGCCCTTAGTTTTGGAAAATGCGTATCAAATACACTCCCCGCTCCTTTGTCTAATAGCACATATGGCGGTGTCCAGAGAAATGGGATTCGTCGATATCGAAATACACCACGTAGTTTACAAGAATATGGCGAGCCATCGCTACCAACTACTTTGTATGGACGTGGTGAGCCTAACATTTTTGATTATACTATTGGTATTTCTACACAGATATTAACTTATACGAAACCTGACTGTTTAAAAAAATATTTTTGTCTTTTAATTTCAGTTGGCTATATTTACACCTGAAAAAATCACCATCGTGTAGTTCTTCAACAAACAAATAATATGTAGAGTATAATAATAAATACTTCTTATTATTATTATTATAATAACATCATCGTAAGACTGAGATAGTCGTCGAGATACAAGATAATTTTTTATATCTACTACATGAGGGTGGCAATAAATTAAGTATACTAAATTTTGTACTATATTTTTAAGTTTATATAGGGAATATTGGAAATTACCTTAATCATCACCACATGTACGTATTAGGTATTAGTATTATATTCTAATTTAAAAACTTAAGTACAAATTTAGTATATGTATATATCCCTATATAATATTCGCTATATAAAAAACTTTTAAAAAACATATACAAGGACTATTACTGCTGCTGTATAGTAGAGTACTACGTATTTGTATTCAGTGTAACTTTAACTGTAAAAATAATAAAGGGCTACTATAATAATAGGAGAGGAGGAAGAAGAAGAATCAATATGTGGTAAAAGTAGTGAAGTGCTGCAGTGGAATACGATACATTAAAACATCTTACCAGTGCAGATTATGACGCTAAAATAAACACGGAGACACTACGCAATTACATCAAAAATGGCAGCCGTTTCTGATGAATATATGCTACCAGAGGATTATACTTTTTCAGTACCAATTGATACAAAAGAAAATGAAACCAACGCTTTGCCAAACACAATAAAGACTTTACTTGGTGGAGAATATAAAGATATTGCTGACTTCAAAATTGTACAAATTTCCGGTGGTATAACTAACCGGTTGTATAGGGTGCAACCTAATTTAAGTGAGAAGCATGATAAGAATGAGAAGGCATTAATACCAAGTGTAATTATCCGAATATATGGTGATAATACTGAATTATTAATTAACAGAGAAACAGATGTTCAAAATTTCAAAGAAATGTCACGTTTAAACTTTGGTGTCAAACTGCTCGCTTTGTTTGCAAATGGTCGAATCGAAGAAGACTTTTACAACTGCATTACATTGGAGCCTGGAGATTTATCAAATCCGATTTATTCCAAAATAATTGCTAGGAAATTGTGTGAGATGAATTTATTGAATATTGCCAACATAAATAATGACAATAAAGAGCCTATTTTATTTAAAACATTGTACAATTGGTGTAATGTTGCTGAACAAATAAATTGGGGTAAGGATTTTAACAAGCAAGAACGTGTGGAAAAAATGAGTTTGAGTAATAAAATTCGTGCAGAAATTGAATGGTTATCTGAACTACTAAACCAAACTGATTCGCCAATTGTATTTGCACATAATGATTTATTAAGTGGTAATATATTGTATCGCCAAGAAGACGAACAATTAGTGTTTGTTGATTATGAATATGGTGGTTGGAATTATCGTGGGTTTGATATTGGGAATCATTTTTGCGAATATGCTGGATTTGATTATAGCAAATTCGAAGATGTATATCCAGATAAAGGAACTCAAATCGTTTTTTTAAAAGCATATCTTGAGGAAGAGTATAAAATTAAACATCGTGGAGAAGAGAATTTGGAAAGTAATTGCCAAGCATTTGTAGAAAGTGATACATTCGATCATTGTGTAGATAAAATGTATACAGAGGTCAATAGGTATGCATTAGCAAGTCATATGTTTTGGGGAATATGGGGGATTATTCAAGCCAAGCATTCCAAAATCGATTTTGATTTTTTAAAATATGGAGAAGAAAGAATTGCAGCCTATTACATATCCAAGAGAAAATTAAAGGAAGATGGATTACTATAAAAACATCATTGTGTCTATATATTATTCTTACTCAGTAGAGCTTATTATATATATATATAATAAAACCCAAACTCGAAATTTAGACATTTTGTCTCCCTCTGAATCACTTTCAATTGAATATTAATTCACACTCCAAAAACAGTAAATTCACCCTAGATGTAGGTCTAGTCGATGAAAAATTTACATTCATACACACATATTTATATCTTATATATAAAAATTTTATTTATAATTTAATGAAGTAAGAATTCATAATATATTTAAAAAATATAAAAAAATTAAAGTACGCGCATAAATATATTTTATTTTATTAATCAGTATGAATATTTATTTTACATTATATAAAATAAAAGTTATAAGCTTAAAATTATTTAAAAAGTTAACCGGTATATCAATACTCATGTGTGGGTATAACACTCATTGCCCAGTCAATTGCAGTAAAACTACCATCACTAATATTCCTGTAAGAGTCATACCAACAGCAACAATAGTGCCCATTCTAGCAAAAATTCTTACTCTACTAGAATTGAAACAATTACACTGGCATGTTGCGCCAGTTTGTTCGCTGCCATCACCGTTGTCATCAAAACTATTACCATCATTGCGTAATGGCGTTAATAATGATGTCTCATCTGAAGTTCCTGTTTGACGTCCTCTTGACTCTATATCATCCATATTATTGGTATTACTATCATCATTTTCGTCATTATCGCTCCCAGCATCATCACCTATATTTTTTTTAACTGCAGCCATTTTACAAATTGGACAGAGGGTACTACGGCTTAATAACCATGGTGATATGCATTGTTTGTGGAATTCATGTCCACATGGCAAAACCGTTAATTTATCGCCATTATTAAAATCATCAAGACATATAACACAATTATCAATATCATATGCAGATGCATGCACTGATGATAATTGCTTTTTGCCTGCTTTCTTCTTCTTTTTAAAGCTACTATTTTGTTTATTATAATTGATAGCATCATCGTCACCACCATACATATCATCGACCATTCGTTGATATTCTTCACCATTTGTTGCACTCACATCATTATCATTATCCGATGCTGAAGATTCTGAATCATGCTCACGATAAAATGTTTTTGTCTCTAAATTATTTACAGCACGCTGCCTTTCATTAACCTTACAACATTTTCGAACACAAGAAATTACATAACATAAAAAAATTAGGCACCACATAAGACATACAGCTTCAAACATCATTAACGTTAACTGGCTATCTAACGCTGGCAAACCAGATGGACCAATTTTTGTATCTGTTTTATTTATTGTTACAATTACTTCCTCGTTAAATTCTAAAAAATGTAGTAATTGAATGCCGGTACTTTCGCCAACAAATGCTGCAGGAATAATAATATTTTCTGCGAATCGCTCTTCTGCTGACATAGCTATCAAGTCGTCGCCATCATTGTTAAATACAATAACAGCTGAAGCTGAACTCATTTGTGCATAAAATACCTTTTCGCCAAAGGAGCAAGTCCCACGTGGTATTAACGCAATCGATTGATTTAAATTTTGAGTTGGAAACTTATTTGTACATCCAGATTTTGGATCAATGACTGTCAGCTTACCTGTAATGCCAGCATCATTCAGCTCTGCACCAAACATAGCATCTGCATGTGGGTATATGCTGCAGCAAGGTAAATCTACAACTAAACTATTAACTAGTTGCACACTATAATTAATATTCAATATTAATATACTTGATAACACTAGCTTGATAATATTTCTAGTGTAATCCATTTGTATTTACTAAATCCTCCTGTATATTTCTAATAGAGAGAAAGGGTGCAAAGTATGGTGTATACAAGTGAAAGGGTTGTAAGAAAAAAGAAGGCAAGGTTACTGATGCAACAGTCTGAAGAAAGAGTATAAACTAAACTAAAAAAATAATAATATCAAATAGCACAATACGACGACGAATAATAAATACAACGTAAACGGCGGCATGCAATAATAAAAATATTGCCTCATCATCATAGCCATTATAATTACATTAGTAGTAATTACGTAGTACTGCTGTATATTAAATAATGAGGAGAAGAATAATAATAAATTAGCCAGTTAGCATCTGAATTCGGTTTGTTGCTCGAAGGTACGCCCTATATCATGGGTTTAGTTACTGTACCTGTGAGTATACACCCTTCTTTGAATGGAACGAAGTATAGTGTATAGTATAGTCCTGGCCGTGTACTAGGAGTACACTGTTGGCGCTACAATATAAATAGTCGTCGTCTGCATGCTAGGGCATGTCTACATGTAAATGACATTCGTTCTAATAATATCGATAATAATTTGATTAGTGATAAATCAGCACAACTACGTAGTATATAATAGTATTAACAGCACAGTAGTAGTTACCACCGCTACGGTGCTGTTAATACTCAAGCGCAGCGTGGTCTCCTTACATGTGTTGAATGTACCACCATTAAATTCTGTTAAATTAAGGTGAAATACAGATGTACCATATGGTATTTAATATTGTGGCCTGATAGTGTGTATAATAGTACACTGTACTGGTAGTTCTGATACTCCTAGAATATTATATGTATTCCTTTACTTGAATTTACTTTCAGCTACAAATTTATTCCGTGGCGCGTGTACCAGCCACAAAATTTAGATACATAAGGGTAACATCACAAGGAAGTGCGAAGAATGAAACATGCTATTCTAAAGGTAAATAGAAAAAATATGTATTAAGTAACTTTAAATGTATAGTTTAGCGTTCTATTATGCATATACAAAATATAGGTATGCTTTGTATTAAATGTGTTTGTTTCATGTTTTGGTATACCTTAATTTAGTGTGCAACGCTTTCACTCATTGGTGCAGAGAACATGCCCCTACCACTATATTGAAAAAATACATTTCATTGCATCATCAAATTATTTTTTTTTTATTATATTATTTTATAATAATAATAATAATATATATATTTTTTTTTTATTATTATTATATTACCAAGTATTATACCTACTAACTATTATTATTATTATTATTATTATTATTAAATTATTAATTAATCATATATATTTTTTCATTTTCTCTTCTTCAGAAGCACCTGTGCGCTGCATAATCACACTACACCGTGTCATCTGCAGGTATACGAACTGATATATATATATTTATATATTATTTTTTTTATAACAAGTAGCGAAACATTTGAATTTAGTAGTCGTAAAATAAAACGAGTGAGCGAGAAGTCAACATTTAGTAATATGGCATCTATTGCATCTTCAACAGCAACTACTTTTTCTCCACCAAAAATTGGTACGGAAGAGTGGTTTGTAGGTGACACTTTTACAAAAGGTAAGCATGATATTTTTTCGTACTTAAATAAAACATTGGAAAAAAGAATTTTAATTTTAGATGGAGCCATGGGAACAATGATACAAAAGTTTAAATTCACTGAGGAAGATTATCGAGGTGAAAGATTTAAAGATTTTGACGCACCTGATGGATTGAAAGGAAATAATGATTTGCTGTCGTTAACCAAGCCGGGTACAATAACTCAAATTCATGAAGACTATTTAGCTGCAGGTAGTGACATTATTGAAACAAATACATTTAGTGGCACTACTATTGCAATGGCTGACTATCGTATGGAACATTTGGTTCATGAACTAAATTATGAAAGTGCTCGATTATGCCGTAATGCTTGTGACAAGTTTACCAAGTTAACACCTGATAAACCGCGTTTCGCTATTGGCGCAATTGGTCCTACCAACCGGACTGGGAGCATATCACCAAGTGTTGAGGACCCTGGATTTCGTAACGTAACTTTTGATGAATTAAGAATCGCGTATAAAGATCAGTGTAAAGGGCTGTTAATGGGTGGCTGTGAAATTATTATGGTTGAAACTATATTTGATACTTTGAATGCAAAAGCAGCGTTATTTGCAATTGAGGAGTTGTTTGATGAATATAATTTTAAAGTTCCAATTATGATTAGTGGAACTATTGTTGATCAAAGTGGGCGAACTTTGTCAGGTCAAACATCTGAAGCATTTTATACAAGTATCCGTCATGCAAAACCATTTTCTGTTGGCTTAAATTGCGCTTTAGGAGCAAAGCAAATGAAACCTTTCTTGCAACGTTTATCAAATGTTGCAGAATGTTGGGTAAGTGTATATCCAAATGCTGGACTTCCGAATGCCATGGGCGGCTATGATGAAACGCCAAAAGAAGCTGGTGAAGCTGCATTAGACTTTACGAAGGATCGGTTGGTCAATATTGTCGGTGGCTGTTGTGGTACTACAAATCACCATATCAAGGGAGTTGCTGATGTATTGGCTACGGCACCAGTTCGACCTTTTCCAAAAAAAACAGAACATCCAAAAATGTGGTTAAGTGGCCTGGAAAGGTTAATTGTTGATAAAAGTTTGTTCGCATTTTTAAATATTGGTGAAAGATGTAATATTGCTGGTTCATTGAAGTTTAAAAGATTGATTAAAAATAATGATTATAACGCTGCCATGGCAGTTGCAAGAAAGCAAGTTGAAGATGGTGCCATGGTTTTAGACTTGAATGTAGATGATGGAATGGTTGATGGTGTCGCTGCCATGGAACGATTTTTAAAAATTGCAATGACCGAGCCAGATATATCAAAAGTGCCATTTATGATCGACTCGAGCAAGTTTAAAATCATCGAAGCTGGGTTGAAATGGGTACAAGGTAAATGTATTGTCAATTCGATATCGTTAAAAGTCGGCGAGGATGAATTTATTCGGCAAGCAAAGATTGTAAAACGATATGGGGCAGCAGTAATTATCATGGCATTTGATGAACAGGGCCAAGCGGCAACATTTGAAGAAAAAGTGCGTATATGTAAACGTTCATATGACTTGTTAGTTGGTGAAAAAATTGGTTTCCCACCAGAGGATATTATTTTTGATCCAAATATATTAACTGTAGCTACTGGTATGGCAGAGCATAATGCATATGCCATTGACTTTATCCGTGCATGTAGCGAAATTAAGAAACAATGTCCATATGCAAAAATTAGTGGCGGTGTATCTAATCTTAGTTTTGGTTTCCGCGGTGTAAATAAAGTAAGGGAAGCGATACATGCTGTATTTTTATATCATGCCATCAAAGCTGGGATGGATATGGGTATTGTGAATGCTGGGTTAATGGAAATTTACGATGACGTTGATGACGATTTACGCGAATTATGTGAAGACGTTGTCATGAATCGCAATCAAGGTGAATCCGGGATGGATGCCACAGAAAAGTTGCTAGATTATGCAATGGCTGAGCGAGAAAAATTAGCGTCATTGAAGGCACAAGGTATTAAAAAACCTGTGAAAAGTCTAGCTTGGAGAGAGAAAAGTGTAGAAGAACGTTTGTCTTACTCTTTAATTAAAGGTAATCCCACATACATAGTGGAAGATACTGAAGAGGCAAGGCAAAAGCTGCCATATCCATTAGCAGTTATCGAAGGTCCATTAATGAATGGTATGAATGTTGTTGGTGATTTATTTGGCAGTGGCAAAATGTTTTTGCCACAGGTCATCAAAAGTGCGCGTGTTATGAAAAAAGCTGTAGCCTATTTATTACCATTTATGGAGGAAGAAAAAGAGAAAAATCGTCAACTTGCTATTGCAGAAGGAAAAGTACCAGCCGACAGTGACGACGATTCGACTGCTGGTCATGTTTTGCTTGCAACTGTTAAAGGAGATGTTCATGATATTGGCAAAAATATAGTTGGCGTAGTTCTCGGGTGTAACAATTATAAAATTACTGACATTGGTGTAATGTGCACGTGCAATGATATCCTAGATAAAGCGGAAGAGCTGAATGTTGATATAATTGGTCTTAGTGGTTTAATTACGCCATCTTTAGACGAAATGGTATTCGTTGCCCAAGAAATGAAAAAGCGGAAGATGAAACAGCCACTTTTAATAGGCGGGGCAACAACGTCTCGCATGCACACGGCGGTAAAGATCGCACCGCAGTTTGAATCCATTGATCATCCAGTTATTCACGTTCTTGATGCGTCACGAAGTGTTGTTGTAGTTGGAAATTTATTGGAATCTAATTCAGAAAAAAGAGATGACTATGTGGAAGATACATTAGACTTGTATGATGAAATGAGAGAAGATTATTATGCTGGATTGCAGGAAAGGAGCTTGTTACCATTTGAAAAAGCAATTGAGAAACGTTTGAAAATTGATTGGGCACAAGAACCATGTGCTGATAAACCTAAAAAAAAGGGTATTCAAGTTGAAAAAAATTATCCATTATCCGAAGTTGTACCTTTCATTGATTGGAATCCATTTTTCCAAACATGGGAGTTGCGTGGTCGTTATCCAAATAGAGGTTTTCCAAAAATATTTAATGATGAAAAGGTTGGTGAAGAAGCAAAAAAGCTATATGCCGATGCACAAAGAATGTTACAAGAAATTGTTGCCTCAGACAGCTTGGAATGCCGTGCTGTCTATGGAATCTTTCCAGCAAATACTGTTGGTACTGAGGATGTTGAAGTATATGAAGGTAGTGACCGGACCTCTGTCGCTGCTAAGTTCTGTATGTTACGTCAACAATTAGAAAAGGAAAATGATGATCCATATTTATCATTGGCTGATTTTGTTGCGCCTAAAGATACAGGTTTAGCGGATCATATGGGTATGTTTGCTGTTGGCGTTTTTGGGACGGAAAAATTGACCAAAAAGTATGAAGAAGATTTAGATGACTACAGCAAAATTATGGTACAAGCGCTTGCCGATCGTCTAGCAGAAGCATTCGGTGAGTTGATACACAAAAAGATCAGAACAGAGACATGGGGGCACTCGTCTAATGAGGATTTATCCAACGAAGACTTGTTGAAGATTAAATACCAAGGTATTCGTCCAGCTCCTGGGTATCCATCACAACCTGATCATACTGAAAAACTCACAATGTGGAAAATGCTTAATGTTGAGGAAAACATTGGAATGAAATTAAGCAGTGGATTGGCTATGTTGCCAGCATCAGCTGTTAGTGCATTAGTGTTCTCGCATCCAAAATCCAGATATTTTGCCGTTGGTCATGTAAATGAGGATCAAATTGACAGTTATGCTGACAGAAAAAATGAGTCGAAAGAATACATTGAAAAATGGTGTGCACCTTTATTGAATTACAAGTAAAGTATTTGTTTCGTCAATATCACATGATGCATGTTTTGGTACTTTTTTTAAATAAATATTTGCTAAATTGTGATAGCCAGATAGAGAGATTGACATTTAGCGTATTTAGTACTCGTATTTGGTTTAAAGGGTACAAAAAATGATTCCAACTTTATAAAAATAAATATACGAGATGAGGGAGGTAATACACAACGTATTTTATATAAATCATTTATTTTTTTAATTTATATATAATAGTATTCATCACGGGATCTAAAATTATACAACTTTACACTTTAACACCATGTAAATTGAATGTGAAATTTTCTTCGACTAGACCTACACCTCAGGGTACTCTTTTTACAGAAACAATCGCCCGCCATACATGCAGCAACTTTTTTTTTTATGATTTAAATAATGATATTCCAATTTATGAAATACACCTGGAAAAATATTCAAATCACTCATATTAGCATATTTTGGTAATAAGACAACAATATTTTTGGAAATTTTTAAACCTGATTCCACTAAATCTTTTCCAGAGTTGCTATAGGTAGTATCTTTCATTATGTATTTAATTTTGCCTTCTTTTAGCATCGAATATTTTGGGCCACCCCATGGAGGTGCTAGGTAAACAATATCAGCTTTAAGGAAGTTGCATAGCTCAAAAAAGTCACCAACTATAAAATCAATTTTATCTTCCACATTATAAATTCTAGCATTATGCCTAGCGAATTCAATTTTCTTTGGATCAATATCAATCGCAATTACATGTTTACATGTCATAGCAAATTTAATAGCATTTCCGCCAATACCACAGAATCCATCGACGATAACATTACAAGAACATGTTTTGGCTATATATTTTGCAATTGCTTCTGCAGTTACTGAAAAAAGTCCTTGCGTGTCTGTTTTGATTCCATCGTCGAAACGAGAGAAAAATCTAAATCGTTGACTCCAATATTTTCGCATATCTTCTTTTGCATTTGGATCTTGAAATTTAATTTCATAAGAAGGGTTATAATTTATAGATACCAATTTCTTATCATTTGTCTTATTTTTTGCAATATTTTCATAATTATGACGATCATATTTTTGAACATCTAGCATTTCATCCATTAATGTATTCTTGCGGACTCCACTATTATTAGTAGTAGTAGTATCAGAATCAATATTAATTTCAAAATCAATGTAATTTACGTCAGTTGCTCGCAGAATAGCTGTAGGATATGTGAATTGAGGTGTTTTTAGATTTTTTACAAAAATTTCAGATTGGTTAGAATTAATGCCTGATAATGTACCCGACACATATATTTCTCCTGCTAGCGATATATTTTCTATATGATGATGATCACTTTCGATTATTCCTTGCCAAAATTGTAAACCTTTTTGTCGTAGTTTTTTTGCCTGCTCAGATATATTTCTGTTGCTATCAACGTTGTCATCATCCATGTAAGTATCGTATAAATATATGTGCATTGGTTTGGCATTCTTCACAGAATCATTACTTATCAGATCTACAGATCTACTTGATTCATCTTGCATCGCGCGAACATTTTTACGCGTTTTTTTCATTACATTTGTTGATGCATATCTTTTTGTAGAGGCGGGTGACAACTTAGATAGAAGTTCTTCGAAATCATTAGACATACATTTGATCATGCACTTTGGGCATACACCACCGGGGTCGACATTGCATGCGTGACAACGGAGAAAGTCCCTTATTTTATTTGGATCCATCGAACGTTCTACTAGTATAAGGTTGGCTATATTTTTTATGTCAGAATAATTGTGGATTAGGATAATCCATAACAACCACAATGATGTGCCAAAATATAATGATGATAATTCTTTTTTCTTCTTCATTGTTGTCGTCATCATCATCTACAAGGTCATCACACCAATTATTATTATTTATTATTATTATTATTTATTTTATTATTATTATTATATTATATTTTAATTATTATTATAATTATTATTATTATTATTTATTATTTCTGCACGGCTCAACTAGTAAATGTTATATCTTCTAACTATATGGTATGATACATGTATTATAATTTTACTAATTTGGTACAACGTTATGTTTATTGGGATTAATATTGAAACTGGCCCAGCTAACTTAAGGTTAGTTGAATATGCTGCCTTAAAAGAAAAAATTTTTCTATCTACTAAAGACCCTCTTAAATATAATTGTCTAATATTTAAGTGGACCTAAACCGAGTATCTTGTAAGTATCGTGTAACCCGCGTCTACAGTGTGTGGGACGAGTGCAGTGTTTGTAATAATAATAGTAGACTATTATTATTATCATCACTAACAATAAAGTTACTATACTAATAGTGGCTTACTATTATAATAATATTCTACTATTATCCTAATATTCTATTAATAGATCTCTACTCGGTACTCGATCTTATTGATTGGTTTTCCCCCTCTTATGTTGACGTTTCTTTAGCTGATTATCTTTTCACCTCGTTGTTTCGGGTACAGCATATGTATACCCAGGTGGTCTATGGTGCCTATCAAAAGGCATCCTATTGTTAGGTAATCAGTACTTCGCCTTACGCAGTAAATAAATGAATTATTACTCGATTGCATGAGGTAATAATGTAGAATTATTTCTGCACGGCTCAACTAGTAAATGTTATATCTTCTAACTATATGGTATGATACATGTATTATAATTTTACTAATTTGGTACAACGTTATGTTTATTGGGATTAATATTGAAACTGGCCCAGCTAACTTAAGGTTAGTTGAATATGCTGCCTTCCATACCAGTTTCAGTATTTCTCTTCTTTTTCGTTGTGTCCTCTCGTATTTTACTCTCTTATCAAGGATAATCCAACTAGTTGTGACACTAAGTCACTACTAACCGTCTTAGAATTGTCTATTGCTTTGCTCAGTCTAACATAATCGGTACTAATCCTCCTACAATACCATATCCAGCAATCTGATTGCCATCGTCCATACGATTTGATTTGTTCTACCGGTATACCCTTCTCCCATAACATGGTGGCGCCTCCAATCCTGCCACTATGTGTGTCGTATAGCCGTCTGTCAAACCCGATCAATTCTAGGCTATCCTTTAGTCTATCGCTGTATTTTTTCCTATTTATGCTGAATATCTTGCCCGTCAATTTCCTTATCCTCATACACTCTATACGGTGCTTTAGTAGTTTGAACGGGCACCATTCTCTGTTATTATCTCGTTCTACTAACATGATTATTTCCGGGCGTCCTCGGTTACGCTTCATTGTTTTACTATCATCTAATGTTAACATCAAAGCTCTTGATCCTTTGACTTCGGTTTCTTTGACATTATCGTACTTTAGGTGTAATATCTCTGATATTCTCATCAGGCCGAATACTGACATTAACATTATTGTGATTATTGTTCTATCGTTTCCTACTCCTAATATTAAAGCTCCGGATTTCTCTAAGGAATCTATCATCGTCACAAATAGCGGTAGTTTCCGCTTAGCTCCCCATCCATATTGTCTCTTCAGTCGCTTTTTCATCATGTGGAACTCGTACGTAATGTCCCATGGATATCCTTCTCTTTTGTGGACTGCTTGTAGGCTGTATGCATACGTCAAGAATGACTGGGCTGATGTCATTGCTCGCCTATCGCTTGTTTTCTTTTTCCTCGTCGTGTTCCACTGCAACCAATTGCACAGTCTGATGGTTTCGTTTCTCCTGTTCTCGAAGTTCCCTGTAAAGTCTAGTCTCTTGGGTAGGGAGTATTCTTCACAGAAGCGGTTCCAGTTGTTCATCGTCGATTTATGACTTAGCTTAGTATTGACTGGGTCTAGGAATTCTCTATCATCCTTCTTACGGCCCTCGTCCAGTTTGTTGTAACTTCTTCGGGTATTCTTATTTCTTGTTGTGCTTGCTTAAATGGTAATTTGTTAGTAATATTGGTATAGGTCTCCATATCAAACCTGGAGAGGGCATCAGCTAGCACGTTTTCCTTCGTTCCGATAAATTCTACATCCGCTATCCTTTTCCCTTTTGTTTTCCAGCATCTTAATACCATATCGTATTTCAGGAGCTCCGTGACTATCAACTGTACTATTATGTTCAATCTCAGGTCTTTGGATCTTCCACGCCTCAGGCTTTTAACCAATCCTTGGTTGTCTGATCTTAGTAATACTCTCAGATCCTTTTTCTGTAATTTATTCCCAGTTAGTGCTATCAGCATGAACAGCGCCAATCCTTCTTTTAAATGGATTGGGAGTTTCAGTTCTTCTTCTGACCATTTACCTTTGGCGTATCCGAACTCTGATACTATGCCCCATCCGATTGTGCCTGAAGCGTCTGCTGCTGGGTCAATTCTATCATTACCGTACCCAGATTTGCCTGCCGGTATTAGTTTCTCTCGGAATATTGCTGACGTTCCGGACCACCTGGATGCATATTCCATGAATAACTCCCAGTCATCCCTTATGTCCTTGCTAATTCTCCGTATCCCCTTCTCTTTCCCTACGTTCTGCCATACTCGCTTAAAGTACCAAGTACCTGTCAGTAGTGGCCTTAGTTGGGGTATTGTTATTGAGCACCAACTCATCACTCCTATTATCGACTCCCATCGCTTGAAGTTTTTCCCTACCTTACTCGCTTCCGCTATAAATGTCTGTATTTCGTCCATAATATCACGTAATCTTTGTAGTGGTATCCCTACAGTCATATCGCGGAAGTTGTACTCAAGCCCCATAATCGTCAGTACATGTGACCCTTTCAATCCGTTTATATTTTCTTCTCTCCATTTCGCATCCTGTCGCGGTATCTTCCATCTGTCAAATAAATCAAGTGCTTCCTGACCTGCCCTTTCGATTACTTCCTGGTGTCCGATGATGGTCAAGTCATCGAAGTACATTGCCGCTTCGACTCCTTCTTCTCCCCACCAGCTCGCTACGGCTAAATAATATACTATCATGAGGGGAATCCGTAGAAAATTATATACGCTTGCCACCGCGCCGAAAGGCCAGGATGTATGTATATAGTGTTCCCCTTCAAATCTGAAACCGAACAGCCATCTATCGCTATAGGCGATCTTGAAATTCCGGTATGCTGATGCTATATCGATTTTAATACCGACTATTCTTGATACCTCCCTTCCTTTCTTCTTTGCTATCTCGCTCGTTCGTCGGCAAACTTCCGCTATTTTCTCGCCCTGCGCTAGTGCTAAAGTACCATGTGACCCTGTCATCGAGTTTACGGACTCCACATTTGATCCACTGTCGCTACAGTCATCGATAACCCTCCATGTGCATGCTTTCTGCATTGCTAACAGTTGTCGATCTTTCCTCGACTTGGCAATAGCTCCGATATTGTGTTCTCTAACCCATTCAAATGATTTATTCCGTATCACTACATGTTTTTTAGCATAATCTTTCAAAATATTCTTTCTCGCTTTCTTACGACCATCTTCCGTCATCGCATGATTTTCTTCTACTAAGTCGTTTTTCAGTTCAATATGCGCGTTTGCTACTCCACCATATCTAAGGTACTGTAATCCTCTTTGGTCCGGATATCCAGTTGTTAGGTCACTTTCGATCTGTTCGACATTAACCACTTGTTCGACTTCGTCCCGACCTGAGGTGTCTGTTGCTGGCTGCCCCCATCCTACTCCGGAGTCTAACAGGCCCCGGAGAGTGATACTATCCGCTGACGGGAGGTTAAGCGTTTCCATCCCGTAGTCCAGGGATGTATACATTACGCGTCCTACTTCGTCTATACTCAATTGATGGGGCATAATACCCATTTTCCTTGCCTTGCTAATAATTTCTATCGGTACCGATTGTCATTTCTTGCAATCGCACTTTCCGGTGATGCATCCGTCGCCTTTTGGGAAAGCTGACTTATAATCGTGGCTAAACTTACAGGACTCTCCTCTATTGCATCCCCCAAGGCAACCCATTAGGCATACCCCATCCCCGTGCTTTGACGCCCCCCATTTTCGGTAGAATTCTCCATCGAACTTCGTGTTTTCTCCAAATAGGGACTTCAATTTTTTAAACGCTTTCTCAACGCCTTTCCTATCGATTTTCTGGTTGCTATTACTATTGTTGGTACTACTATTATTCCTACCATTACCGACGCCTTTCCTATCGATCATCTGGTTGTTATAACTATTGTTGGTATTACTATTATTCCTACCATTACCACCGATCCGTTCACTTACTAGCTGCAGGATATGGTTTTGTTTTCTCTCGTTAAACCTTTGTTTCAGATCCACTGTATTTAGCATCTGTCTAACTAATGTGAAATTTGCTGACATCGAAGCTAATTTTAGCGACAATTGTGTCCATGTCGCGTCTAATATCTCCCTCCATCCATGCATGTCAGTGATATTGTCTGTTTCGAGCTCTTCAATGAATTCCTTCATCTTCCCGCTCAGGCTTGATGCTAGCAACGGGTCCCACGCCAGTTCTACTAGTGGGATTACATATTTCTCGAAAACTGTAGCATAAACTACTACCCCTTCGACTGTGTTCTGGTTGACTATATCTTCTGCCTCGGTATCTTCGTCTAATGTTACCGCCATTATGTTTGCCAAAAAATCCTTACGTTTCGACCTGTCTGACTTCTTTGTCGTTTTCCGTTTAGTTATATATCGTCTTTGCACCGCTGGTATTAGTATGACGGCATATTTTATTAGCTTGCCTAAGTCAAAGTCGAATAGTGCTTCTGCTATCTGGAGTGGGATTAGTTCTTTCCGTGATTGCTGTAGCTCTGCTTGCATCTTTGTAAAATGCTCTCGTCCTACTTTCGTTTTTCTACCGGTTTCCCCGCCTCCTAGTTTGATATGGTTAGCGATAGAGTTAGGCAACGTACCTTGTATTGAGCCTACGAATTCTATTTCATTCCTGTCCGTTCGCCTCTCATCTGCTATAGCATGGCTACCGGAAGACGATCCGCTATTATCTGTCATTCCATCCGATACGTCAGTTGTAGTTGTCGTTAACATCAGTCTCCTGTTACTCGTTGACGACCCGTTGCCACTTACTTCCTTCTCCTTCTCTGTGCGCAACAGCCTTTCCAACAACGCTCTGTCTAATGCTGCTTCCTCCTCTCTTTTCCGTTTCCTCCTATTTATTCTATCTATTTCGGCCTGGCGTTGTCTCTCCCCACTTGCCGATGGTGACTGCGATTGTCGTATTGCACTCAATCGTCGGAGTAAGCTCGGTTGCAGCGCTTCCCACGTTGTGTTGGGTAGTACAGTACATCCCAATTGTCGTGCTAGTTTCCGTCTATCTATCCAAGATAAATTATTTGGATCATCTTTGTACAGCGCAAAGTTTATTAACGCGATTGTATCTGAGCGTGCCGTAGTGGCTCCTCTCCCTACTGCGGGACTTCCTCCCACGTTCGTTGACGACATAATACACTAACACCTTCCGCGGTACAAGTGTAAGAATCTTAGTCTGCCTATCTACTGGCCCAATGCAATCTAGTACACTGGAATAATACACTAACACCTTCCACGGTATAAGTGCTTAATTAAGTCTAAGAATCTAAGTCTGTTTATCTACTGACCCAATGAAATCTAGTACACC
>JACKZZ010022743.1_pt1 | contig 21675 bp, 15 predicted proteins | sample 8027871 | NCBI WGS metagenome assembly JACKZZ01 (sample SAMN15724774, study PRJNA655200) | protist metagenome | isolation source: fluorescence activated cell sorting (FACS) single amplified genomes of... | place: USA: West Boothbay Harbor, Gulf of Maine | collected 2000-07-19
GTGCATGTGTGTGTGTATGTGTGTGTTTGTGTGTGTGTGTGTGTGTTGTGTTTTCTGATTGTAACTGATCTTTTTCATGCCGCTGCCCCCCCTGCTCTGCTCTATTGTGTGTCCTCCTCCTGCGGAAACCTATGATCCACACATGTACACAATATTATATTAGGGTCGCATTCCGAAGGGGAAGCTTGGAGTAAGCCAAGGGCAGTACAAATAGAAATAGGTCAAGGCACCAAGGTGGCTGCACGCGGTGACTGTATTATACATATTGATAGTGGAATGCGTACATATACTTTACAAGCTGATACACAGGCAGAGCAAGACGAGTGGGTTTCCGACTTGACTGCACACGGAGTTTTGGCGGATGAAAACAGCACCTTCGGCATGGCCGAGCTGATAATGAGCGAAGAGGGCCGAATGCGCAGTGAACGATGGATCAGCAATGTAGACAATGTGTTGGGGCACCACCGGGCTGACAGAGACAGAGGCAGGGACAGAGATGGTAATAATGATAAAGACCGAGACCAGGGCAAAGACAGAGACAAAGGCCGGAACGCCCGCGGGAATAGTGTGTGCCCAGTATCCGCGGCGCTCTATTGGGCACACACAGACGCACACACGGGGGTCCTAGCCAAGCAAAAGACACAAGCGATGAAAACTTCGGGACGTTTCAAGAGTACTGCTGATCGTATGGCGTCACGGCTAGCACGACAAAAAAAAGGCAGCAGTAGTCGCAACTTGCAGAAAATTGCAAGTGGGCAAGGGCATTTATCCCTAGGTCAGCTGACCATTGATAGGGACGGCAATGTCAGCCGTGGGCCCAGCCGAGGTGGGAGCCCCAGGAGAGGCGGGCCGGGCCAAGGGCTAGGGCCGAGTCCACGCAGCCGTGCACCGCTACCGCTGCAGCGGGTGCCTTCTGGGTATTCGCACTGGGACTTGCAGAAATCAGCGGCTCCTGTTCCTGTTCCTGTTCCTGTTCCTGTTCCTCCTAGTTTTGACACTTATGCCAGTGGTGGCGGTAGTGTTACTGTCCATCCGGACGCTACTGCGAATGTCGCAGTGGGTACAAACACAGTCAGTAGTAGCAACATTAACGAAAACACTCAAAATAACAGCCACGAGCAGGGACAGGGAGAGGAATGCGCTCGGCGGCAGCAACAGCGGCAACTGATGATAGACACAAAAGAAGGCAGCACCTTGGAGGTGGAGCACGTAGTAAGTCAAGACGACGCAACTGTGCGATCCATACAAGTCAGCGGCCCTTCGCCGAGGGAGTACCTTTCCAGTTCCACCAGTAGAGTTCGTGCTGCAGCCTCTGCCACCGCACGTGGTCGTCCCTGTGGAACCCTGCAGTTATTGAGCTCTTTAGACGCCCAAGATAATACATTTTACTATGGCCCTGTCAACACTACTTTCGGCGAGACGACGACGTTGACACCGAGAGCGCTGGCCTTCTTCTCTTCTCAGACTTACGAAGCTGGAGACTCTTATTTCAGTGACAGCGACGAGGACGAGGAGGATAGCCTCGGGGGGGGGGATCAGAGTGCCGGCATTGGCGGCTATGGGGAATGTGATAGTAACACGGATGCAGGCACAGAATACACGGAAGCTACTGAAGATACTGCAGGTATGTATGAATTTGAGGGATATTCTGAAAATAGTCCAAACGGGAATAGTTCTAGTGCAAAAGAGAGAGGTCTTGCGCGCCCAGCTGGTGGGACCGGAGAGGGCGGCGGCGGAACTCCAAGCGGGCTCACGACTGGGGGTGGCGACACAGGCAAAAGTGGAGACGGGTTAGACGATTGGGACACTATGGATGACGTGTTGTATCCCGCAGGCAAAAGCCCTCTATTCAGTGGGCTCAGTAGCGGTGGGAGCATTGCCGAGAGCCGTGCCCGCTTGACGCGCAAAGGCCACGCGTGTCGTGTGCTTAACGGATCATCCTGTAGATACATGCATCCTGTGATACAGCAGCTTCGTATCAGCCAAACATTGCATAAAGCACTACGCTGGGCAAATGACACGCACCGCTATCGGGAAAAAATGAGACATGACCTGAACGTGGCAAGTCGTGAGCAGTGGATTGAGGCGATGTGGATATTCAACCACTACCTTGCTCCCGACCTCATGGCAATTAGCAGCAGTGGACTGGATATTTATGAAGCGTCTGCTGATGCTACAGCTACTGCTGTGACTACTGGTGCGGTGGAAGACACAGCTGTGGCACAGGCGGCCCTCGGCACAGCCGCCGCCACCACAACCGCTGCTGCTGCCACAACTGGTGCTACTGCAACGACGACCACAGCAGGCACGGAGGATTCTATGCATCCTTTGCAGGTGACATGGATAGTATCGCCTGGCGCAATAATTCGCTGTCGTGACAAGATACTGAGAAACATTGAAATCTGTGCTGGGTATGCTTCCTACAATTCGCCTGCAATTATGGAACGGGGGCGGTCTTTGACGTCCAGTACAGAAGACGGAAGTGATCACGGCGGATTGGCGCAAATCCAAGGGCAGGGAGATAGCAATGCCTCTGGGTCGGGATTTGGTACAGGAAATGCAGACAGCACAACGAGGTCCAGCGCAATAATGATGAATCCAGCTACCACAACCGCCATTGCTGGTATGAAGGCAGGGTCCCCCAGTGGGTCCACGGCTTCTCCTTCCCCCTCACCACAACAGACTGGAAGCATCTGGGGTTGGTTTACAGGAAACAAAGAAGTAACAAAACATCGCCAGGCGCCAGATTTATCTGAAGGAAACGAAGAGTACATCACGATGGACTTCGATGCGCGGGGATATGGACACGAGGCGCACAGTGACCACGTTAGTAGCAGTCATGGGAATGATAATGACGGCGACTCTGCTGGCGATTTGGCTTCCCCCAGATCACAAGCGTCGCACGGAAGCAGTGCATCAGGGTTCTATGCTGAAGAACAAGGCCACAGGAAGCGGGCATTTCAAGTTTTCAGCATAACTAATCCAGTGGAGCGACCTCCTGCGAATCTTTTTGATGAATTGTCGGTAGAAGTTGAGGCCTTTTATCGTGCACAGCGGAAGACATGAACGTCTGTGCTGCCAAGATATTGAAACATCGTGCCAACGGTGCTTATAATGCAATTATTTAAGTCATATTGTAGTATTAAGAAATAGCATTTGCTCTCTTCTTCGCCTGAATGGTAATATGCGGTGTTCAGTATGTCTCTGGCTCTTCATCTGCCTTTGCACCTGCCTCGTCAGTTTCTGCGCTATAATGGATCGATATTAATGAATAAAGCTCTACTTGCTCTGGGATATGTAGTGCTCTCAACTCCTCGCCCCTGTTTTCCCTGAAATTCTGTCGTAACGTACTTGTACACTGTTTTGATTTCGGGGCAATCGGAACTTCAACTTCCATCTCCACACATGCGAACTCCTCGTTCTCCGGCTCTGGAACTGTGTAGCTGTACTTATGGCAGTTCAGTCTTAGCCACTCCTGTTCCAGCAACTTGCCGCTTTGCTGGACTCGCCAAGAGCTGCTGCAGGCGCAGGAGTTGAGCACCAGAGTCTCCTCAAGGGTCATTCTGAGAGACTGGTTGAAGGTATCCGCTATCAAAGTAGATTGCGTCGCGGCCATAGCTTCGTTTGCTTTCTCTCCGCACACGTTTGTTCGCTTTGGTGTGGCTGGGAGGAGGGCCATTGGGGCTCCTCCTTCTGTAGACTTGAGCCGCACGGCCGGTCGCAGAGTTTTTTTCCATGGGTTCACTTTCAAGTAGACTAGAGCAGTTCGCTTTCAAGTGGAGCAAATATAAAATACCACAAATCACGTCAGTAAAGGTCGGGAAAGGAGCTAAAGGGCTAGGAAAAGGTCTAGGATCCATGATGCCGTGACCTACACTGAGCACGCCCGTCGCAAGACCGTCTCTGCGCTTGACATTGTGATGGCTTTGAAACGCCAGGGCCGCACTCTATATGGTTTCGGAGGTTGAAAGTTATCATTCGCGTACATTAAGCCTCATGCAAATAGGTGAACTACTATATTGATGAACTGCGATGAGATCGGATGAGAAAAAATGAAGTGCAGAGGGGTTTGGCGGTTTATTCCATTTAAGATATATTATTAACACTAGCAACACAAATACAAATGAACCAATCTTCAAAACCTGCCCTTGCATGTCCTCAAACGAACTAACATGCGAAAAATGACAAACTACCGGTAGCTAGTCGTCTCATACTCACTCGCGTACAGCGTGCCTTGAATCGGTGCCAGCAGCTGCCGCTCCAGTCTCGCGTCGTCTTTCCGCTTCGCTTCTCGTTCTTCTTCTTCGGTCAATGATAACGCCATCAAGAGCTTCTCTTCTTCCGCCAGGCGTTCCGCTTCCAGACGTGCTTCCTTCTCATCATCAGTCTCCAGCCCATGTGCCTTCATCTTTTGAGCCTTCTCCTTCTTGATTCTCGCGGCCTTGGCTGTAGCAATACGTGTATGTATCTCATCGTCGGTTTCCCCATCGAATCCTCCTACATCGTCTTCCTGAACTACTTCCTCGTCCTCCCGGATCGCTTTCGCGACCTCCGCATCATCTGTGTGCTTCCAAATCTTCTTTGCCTGGACTCCTCCCTTGCGCTCCACGACCGCATGCTGCTTGTGCATCAAGTCGGCCAAATGAACATGATCCTTCTGTGCCTGTTCATACACTCGAATTCGCTCTATGAGCTGCGTCTGCAGCTTCTTCCCCATCTCAGAGTTGTTATTTACCTGCGCCTCACACGATACATTGAACAAGATTTTCTCTGAAACACTCTCTCGCCGCAGCTCTAGCCTGCGCTTCAAGCGCTTATCTTCTCCAATCTCTGCTATACGCGCTAGTAGACTTGCATTGAACTCTTCCAAGAAATGCAGCATGTATCGAAACACTTGTATAGTCGCTTCTTCCTTTTCATCCATGGCGCGCTGCTCCGAAGGGACCAATATCTTGTGTGTGGAGACCTCCTTCTCCACTAACACATCGTGCATCACACCAGTCATACGGTTGTACTGTTCTTCTAGAATCTGAAACATGTCTTCACCTTCTTCGTTGGTGATCATGGGGTCCATGCCCATGGTCAGCATCCTCTTGGCTACTTTATAGGCGTTTGCACGCAGCGCCAGGGCTCCCCACGAGTCCCCCCGCACAGCCCGCGGAGCGCGCGTCTCACTATAATCCGCTAGTTTCTTTATGTTGGCATTGACAGTGACCCACTCCTTGGTACTCAAGAAATATATTCCCTTGCTGGCTTTGGTTTCGAATTCTCGCATCTGCTCTGCTGCGTGTTCGAACTGATTCTGGGCGAAGAATCCGATGTCTCCGATGAAGAACGCACTGCCATACTCGCCGCCAATAACCCTTTCGCTGACATCTGCCAGCTCGCTTTTCATGGCCACTTCGAAGAGCTCTTCGTCGTCATTAGAGAAAGATAAGAAAATATGTTTACCCCATAATGTATCAAAAGCATTGCCTTGGAACCCTAGCTTGGTCCGGAACTGCATCCCACCGACGAAACCTTTGAATTGTGTGGCTTGCTGTGCTTTTTTAGCCATCTCTTCATCAGTCAGTCTGCCATGCTTTAGCCTTTCTTTCTTCTCTCGGGCCGCCCGTTCGAAGTTAGATTCGTAGCCCGCATTGCTGCCTGTCTTGTACGGACGCAGCCCTTTCGAAGCGAACTTTGACGCCATATTTGCTTATTCCAGACTCAAATAGCACACTTAGAAAACAAAGTAGCCGTGTTATATCGTGTGGATGTACTCGATACTTCGGTAAACGTCTTCAGCGGTGTAAACCCAGACTCACAGAACGAGGTGGTTGAATCACACTTGAATCACAAGAATATCACCAGGTGTGACTGCTTATGATACCAAATATGCAATTTATGCAATAAAACGCTGTTGTCTACACTAATGATATAATGAACGGGTTCACAGGTATGTTAAATGTAGCGAACAGGGGTGCGAAATTCGCATGTGGGGTAACACATGCAAGGCTCCCATCAGTTGCCATGCCTCCTACGTGCCGTAGCAACATCTAGACAAGTTTACAACAAACTTTACTGCTCTCAACAAACACTCTAGGAATTAAGTGTTCGCAAAAGCCCATTTATTTCGAAGTTCTCTGTAAAACAAGTGAGTTTAACACACATTAACGATGGGAGACACGATGAACGATTGGTCAATGATGTGGGGTGCTAAGGTCAAGCTAAGAAACGATATGCCAGACGATATGCTGAAAGACGCGATTGATACCTCTAGGCGCGCGCTGGAAGCTTGTGCAGACTTCGAGTCAGATGGCTTGGCTTGCGCAGAAACAATCAAGACGGAGTTCGACACCAGGTACGTTCCGGGCACATGCCTATCCTATGCCCTCTCTGCTTTCGACCATGTTGCCAGCAAAAGATGACAGCACACGGATTCGGCTCATGCGCTGCGCGTGTCATGCATGGCACTCACAAATCTCCTTTCCTCCTCTCCTCTTCTCCCTCCAGGTGGTCACCCCACTGGCATGTAATTGTCGGCCGTAACTTCGGTTCCTTCGTGACGCACGAGACCAAGAAGTTTATCTTCTTCTATCTAGACGACAAGGCAGTGATGATATTCAAGAATTCTCTTTAGTCGGGTGGTCAGTATCTGTAACACAAGTGTAACTAGTCTTTTTTCCTTTTTCCTCCTTTCCTCTTACTCAGGCTATGCAGTCCGGTCGCAATATTCCATTTTTTTTCGCCAACCCTTTACTTAATTACAAACAAATTACCGTCCATCCATCTCCCTGTAAACCTCTCATGCTGCAGCGCTATCCGGGGCGGGGGCGGCTTGGTCGTACGGCAGGTCAGGGAACCAATTCTTCAACGTAGTTTCGATCTGCGAGAAGCAATTGTTCAAGTCGTCGTTCACCACCAAGGCGTCGAAATTCCCTTCTGTACGACCGAATACCAGCTCTTCTACCGCTGTTTTCAGCCGTATTTGGATCTTTTCTTCTGTCTCAGTGTTGCGGCCACGCAGACGCTTTTCCAGATCCGCCTCGCTGGGGGGGGCAATGAACAGGTACTTACAGGCCAACGAGCTCTTCTTCACACTGCGAACGCCTTGAATATCAATGTCTAAGATGCATACTTTACCGGCGCTTGCAACCTTCTCAACGGCTGCGACACTAGTGCCGTAGTAGTTGGTATGCACATTGGCGTACTCAATAAACTCATTGTTCTCTATGGCTTTCTGCATAACCTCTTTGTCAACGAAATTGTAATGCACTCCATTCTCTTCCCCTGGCCGCGGGGCGCGAGTGGTATGGGATACACTGAATCCGAAGCAGTTGGGGTACTTGTCCATGAGCATCTGTCATATGGGTGCGAGGAGTGATGAGGTGATAATGCAGTGATGTGTGATTAGTGAATGCAAAAATTGCCAGAGTTGCTTTGACTGGGGCAACAAACACGCAATGCAATGCATTTTCACCCGTCTAGTGAGCAAATCTGCATTAGTTAGCGTGCAATATGCTCACTGATCCTGCATGCACTCACCTTGACCAATGTGCCTTTTCCCACACCCGAAGGCCCCGCGATCACGAGCGGACAGATCTGGGCGGCGGTCATTGCGGTGCGAGTAGCTTTAAGTATGGTCAGTACGGCTCACGTATATCGTGAGCGGCCAGAAATATGGAGATTTCGTTGGACTTCTCAATGTTTGACAAAAATTGGGCAGATGGAAAAGACAAAGTAATTTGCAAGCCTCACGAGCTGCAGAGATCATTTTAGACTCTGAGAAGGAGCGAGGAGGTTTAAAAGAAGTGCGGCACTTCCTTCAGATTTCTTCTTGAATCACGAAGTAATCTCTATCTTGGGTAAATTTGGCTGGTAAAGGTTTGGAACCAACGACAGGCTTGATTCAGTATGAGTGACTCACAGGAGGAGCATCACTTCAAGGTAGACCTAACTCCCGCGTCCAAAGGTGGCAAGACGATGGAAGAGTTTCTGAATTCGTCTTATGAGGAAATTGGTGAACGACCGCAGCTTGAGCACGATGGCTCGCATGGCAAGGCCGGAGCTGCCGCTGACGAGCGAGACAGATGGGGAAACCAGCCCAGCGAAGCTTCTCCAGCTTCTTCGTTACAAAATGTGGACAAACCTTCGGAATATCGAAAGTATGGCCACATGGCGCATATTGCGCACAGCTCGACGCCACATCCTGTCCCTATGAGCGCACAAGACTTTATCAAGGCATCCTCCTCCTCAGAGAAAGCTGCCGAAGCTGTGGCGAGCGCTGAGGGTGCCGAGTCTGTGATCCCGAAGAATGCCGGGGGCGGCGCTGCGTCTGATGGTGACGCTGCACACGTAGCAGAGGGCGCAGGAGCAGTCGCCATTGCCACGGGAGCCACGGGAGCCACGGGAGCTAAAGCTCAAGATGTCGTGCAGCTCAAAGAAGCAGAGGCTTCTTGTGCAGTAACCCCTAGTGTGGCGAAATCTGAACGCGCAGCAGCCGCCAGTGCCTCTAGCACCAACACAGCAGCGGGGGAGGCATCGAAAATAAATGCAGCAGCAGTAGCAGCGGCAGTGTATGTAAATGATGCCACCGCAGAAAAAGCTGCCGCAGCCGCAACCGCAGAAAAAGCTGCCGCAGCCGCAGCCGCCACCGCAGTTGCAGCAACAAGTCCCAAAAAGAAACCCAGCAAGTGGGGTGTCATACGGCAAATGGCGGGAGTGGAGACGCTGTCCCCTGCGGCGATTCGTGACCAAGAGGGCAGTGCCACCATTGCCACTTCACTCCCGGAGCTGACCATTGTACGTGAAAAGCCCCTGCCGTCGGCAGCCCCTAGACCAGCTCCGCTTGAGCAGCCCGTAGTGTCCGCCCCGCTGCTCGCAGCAGCTGTCCATGCCCCTGCGCCGGCAGTGCAAGCACAGTCAGATGCTGCGGCGGAGGCTGCGGCGGGGGCAGAAGCAGAAGCAGAGGCAGAGTTGCCGCATCTGGCTGTGTCGTATTTCAACACGGATTCCACCGTAGAGGAAATCTTCTCAGCAGCAGAAGATACTCGCGTAGCATATGTGCAGGAACTGTTCGATGGACGTCAGGTACTAGATACCGCAGGGATACCCCCCGCCGCCCTGTCTGTGCGTGAGCCGTCGCTGCGCGCTACGTCTTTCCAGTCCCCGCTCAAGGGCCTAGGGTCGAGTGTTGAAGCAATTCTTGCAGAAGCTGCAGCAAACAGCCCGTCGCCATTAAAATCTTTGTCTTTTTCACGGAATAGCAGCGCTCGCAGCGATGCAGGGGGGGCGTCGCCGCGCTCTCGCCCCGGGTCCCCTTCCCGCCTGGCCGACTCCGGTCTTGCGTCCCTGTGTAAGGAGCAGGCCGAAAAGATTAGTATGCTGGAACTCAGTAATGTGACTCTGGCCGAGGAGACAGCCAAGAGTAAAGCAGAGCGTGACGACCAAGCAGCTCTTGCGGCCAATTTATTAGCCGAAGCACAGAAGCTAAGAGCAGTGCAAGTGAACTCAGAAAAAGAAGCAGGCAGGCACATGCAGACGACGGCACAACAGGCCCAGCAGGAGCTGGACGCAGTGCGACACACGTTAGACGATGCTCAGTTCGAAGCGCGCACCGCTGGGGAACATGCCGCAAGATTGGCTACGGAAAACGCTGCAATGCGTGCGGAGCTACGCAACGTCAAAGTGGAATTAAGCTCCTTAAATTATGATTTCAGCGAAGTGAAAGTGTCGCGTGCTGCTGCGGAGGAGGAAAGTGCGACACTGCGGGATCAGGTGGCGGTGCTCGTGGGCACTCAGCGCGAAGCCCTTGCAGCTGCGACCAAAGCCGCTATCGACGTGCATGTGGGGGAAAGCAAAGTGTCGGCATTAGAGGCGGAGAAGCGACAGCTAGAGAGCAGAGTGCATGTGTTGGTGGAAGAAGTCAACAATTTGAAGCAACTCTTGAACGCTTCTAGCGTCGCGCACGAGAAGAGGCAAGAGGAATTCGCGATCCTGGACCAGAGATATAGCGCTCTGGAGCTGGAGTATTCCAAGTCCAGCCGTGCATCCCGTCGAGATGTGGAAGCACTCATGCGAGAGAGGCAGCTGGGCGAAGGGCAGCGCGCTCCTTCTCCGCAGCGGTCTCGACAAGGCTCTGGCTCTAGTGCTTTTGGCGGTAACAGTGGCGAGCCGCGAAGCGTAACGATGGAGGAGCTACAGAAACAAGGTAACGTGGTGTCTATTCAAACGATCCCCGACAATGTTCGATCACTCTCCGTCCCGGCCCCTGCTGCTGCATCTTCACTTGCACCTGCATCTGCACCTGTGCCCGCTTCAGTTCTCGAAAAATTAGAAGAAGATAATTCATACATAACGCACACACCAACCAACACGAAGACGCGCAACCACCGCATGAGTGGTGGTGGAGGCACCAGCAGCGCAGTTGGCGAAAGTTTGAACGGCGGGTACGTTTCTGTGGATATGCGGGGTCCCAACGACTTCAACGCATACACAAGCGACAAGAGTCAGATTCAGCAGGACCCTAAATCGAGTGCTGTGCTGTCTGGCAAGACGCAGAGAGCGGTGCAGCACCAGCACCACTCCAACACGCATATCTTTGGGACACCACAAGCAGGGCCCGCGGCTGCACACGCACACACATCGCCGCAAGCTGCGAATGTCGCACAACAGCAGTCGCAACAGTCGCATCAAACCCCCATCGCCCCCAGAAGACGTGTTCCTACAGAGCAATACAACCCTCCTGTCCCGCCGCAGCTGGCAGCACCAGTGCTCCAATCTAGCGCACTAGCACACGCACAGGAGCAGGAGCAGCAAGTGGATCTGCGCCGGTGGCGAGAGGAAGGCTACCCTAGTGAGTATGCCTATGCCCAAGCAACAGACTCGCTGCGGCCGCAAAAGCATGTGATTAAGCCCCCGCAGCAGCAGGAGCAGAAGCAGCAGCAGAGCTACCAACGCCCCCCCCCATATTCTGCTGCCGCTGCTGCTGCCAGTCAACTCGCCACATCTCAATCCAACAATGTGCTGCTGCCCCCACCAGTACCGCCACCGGCACCAGCAGCACAAGTGCAAGTACAGCAGCAACATGTTTCACACATGGCGGCTGGAGCTCCTGCTAGATCAAATTCTCCAGCCATGATGCATCAAAGAGGCAGAGTTTCAGGCAGCAACATTGCCACGTCTTCTTCCGCTGAGAAAATGGGAGCAGTAGCAAGCGCGTCCCCGTGGGCTACCACCGCGTCCAGCAGCGAGCTGAGTGCCAGATTCGATGCTATTGACAAGAACCTCACCGCGCTAATCACTGAGCGGACCAATCTAGTAGCCGAGAGCTCGCGCCTGCATCAGCGGGGAGGCAAGACGCTAAGGGAACGCAGCAGGCTGGCTGCAGTGGAGTTGAGGCTGTCGGAGCTGGAGCGGGAGATCTCGACGGACAGAAAGCAGCTGGCCGCACGGCCGCAGTAGAAAGGTCTTCAAGAGGAGGAGGGGCGGGTCAAGTGCAGCCCGTTCACGGGCATGCAGTGGCAGGACTACGTTGATTTACCCAGTATTCGGTCAGCCGTTTCTGCGTACGCTTTGAGTCCATGGGTATTGATAAGGGTGTCTCCTTTACGGGGTCTCCTATAGGGTTGACATTTGTTGTGTTTACAGTGAATGCATACCCTATGTATACCCTATCAATACCCATGGGCTCAAAGCGTACGCAGACACGGCTGACCGAATACTGGGCAAATCAGCGTAGTCCTGCCACTGCATGCCCGTGAACGGGCTGCACTTGCCCGCCGATGTCTTGGTCCCTGTGGGAACTGTGATTGATTACCCAGGGGAGAAGAACAGAAGAGGAAATAGAACTAATGTATATTTTGCTTATAACGAAAATAAAGGCAATTCCAATACTGCTGTCTCCATTTTTATATAATCGTCATAACAACACTACTAGCACCTCTGTCACATAAATTGCACTCCCTTCCGTGCAGCCTCAACGCTTCCTCGGTGGCCCATTTTGACTTCCCGGTGGCGCACTGCGGCGCTCTGCTGGCCGCACCATAGGTCGCGTCATTTTATGCTTCTCATAGGCAGCCGCATATTCGCTTGGCGTCATGCCAGCTCTACTGCAAGAAGCGCACATCACCCCTCCGTTGGGATGCTTCGTACATTTCGGGTACGGCTTTTCCTTCGCTGCTGGCTTCGCAGCTTTTGAAACTGGCACAGTAGCTGGTTTTCCACCACTACGGGTGCTTACCATTTCTTCTATGCCTCTGTGATGCCATTTATTAATATTGAACCTACGTTTTTTTATTCGGCCCGCCTTTGTGAGAGAAGAGCATCGAGAGAAATGAAAGAAGCGCCCTTCAAAAAAGTGTCAAGATGCACCTAATACGTATTCGCTTGTGTTGTTAGTTTGAATCCCTTAAATCTTTGCTGAATGTTGCGAATTGCATCGCTGAGTGGCCGCAGACCTGCAGCATGCGTGCAATGGGCGACTGGGTCCCAAAGTAGGGCTTCCATGCCAGTTGGCTCTTCAGGAACTCCTCTCTGGATACGCAGCTTGTCTTATTGGGAGAAATTGCCTGGTGGAAACGTCCCTTCTTCCGCTGATTCCAAACCAGCCGCCACCACGGCCGAGGCCTATCTGACGCAGAAGCTGCAGGACAAGCAGGCCAGAGAATCCAAGAAAGTCACAGTCAAGGGATACGAGAGAGACAGCATTCGCAACGGCTGGGACAGAGACCGAAAAAAAGTCGGCAGTGGAAGCGGCAGCAGCGGCAGGGACAGGGAAGACAGAGACAGAGCTAGAGCCCGGGCCAGGGAGCTGGTTGACTCCTTCTCTACCCAAGCCCCGAAGCCCTTCCCCTCCACCGCAGCCTCTCCGCGCACTACTCGTGTGCCGCCTTCCAGCCAGCCGTGGGAAACCCCTCGGCCCATCCTTTCCCTTTCCTCTTCCTCCTCCATGGAGGGGGGCAGTGATTACGCCAGAGATAGCCATCAGCAACGCGATAACCGAGGTGGTCGAGGCAACAAGTCTCCCAAACCTTCCTCTTCCTCTTCCTCTTCCTCGCCATTCGGCAGAAATGCGCGTTCCAAAGAGATGGATCTCAGAACCGTAGGTTTACCTGGCAAGATGGGGAAAGGGCAAGAAGGCCCTGATGATCACTTCTTCAAAAAACGGCGCTTGGCTAAGGCAGCCGCAGGGACAAGGAAAGTTGATGCGATTTACGAAAATGAACGGGAGACGGAGCACGTGCGCGGGTTTTTAGAGATTAATCCATTTGTTTGTACTGGATGTGGGGCCCCGTTCCAAGCCAAGGCCGAGGGGGAGCCGGGCTTTTTGACCAAGGAAATGATGCGCGAGCACCGGACAGTCGCTTTCAACATAAAGGACAGGCAGGATGCCATACGGACGGTCGAAGCCACTGGACTGGCGCTGGATAGTCAAGCCGCAGAAGAGCTTCTAGAAGCTGCGGGCTGTTCTGCAGAGCTGATCAAGAGTGTGAGGGCCATGGGCAGGAAGAAAGAGTGGCATACTAAGGAAAAGGACGACAAAGACACTTTCCTCGGGGCGGAAGTGGAAGAAGCGCCGGCCAGTACCGCAGCCATAGGAGCAGAAGCAAGTGCCGTTCAGACAAAATACTCCTTCATAGAAGAAGATCCATACGAAACCGAAACACTCGAGGCGAGTGCGATGGCGATGACTGCAGCAGATGTCGACACCTCCTCGGATGTCCCTGCTGGTGCAGATGCTGCGGCGCTGGCTGCGGCGTTGGAAGCAGAGGAGTGGAGCGACGACGACGAGTTGGAATTCGATGAAATGGCAGATGACTCAGACTTAGACTCTCCTGTGGCAGGCTCGTTCCAGCAGCGCATGTCGGTTGACACCAATACAGGTGCAGCTTACACAGATGATGGAGCTGACTCAGCGCTGCAGATGTTTGAGGAAATGCACTCCGTGGGCGCTGACAACTACCTATACAAGCAGTATCCAGAGAGAGAGAAGAAGGAGGGAAAAGTCAAGTACATCAACAATAAAAAGCACAAGGCTCAGCAGCTAGCAGTCCTCTTGGGAGGAGAGGAAGGAGGTGCAGGAGGAGGGACTGACGAGTTGTCCGGAAAGGAAGCAATGGAAGCCGCGGCAGCGCACCTGAAGGTATGTCAACGGTGCTTTCGCCTCCATCAGTATGGTCACGTAGACAACACCCTGCGCCCAGGCTTCTCATCCCACGAGCTGCTGACAGCGGAGCATTTCACCAAGCTCCTTGGCGTCATTCGCGAGACTTCAGGTGTAGTGCTGTGCTTAGTTGATATTTTTGACCTGGAAGGCTCGATTCTGAAGGACTTGAAACACATTGCCGGCAAGAATCCCGTCATGATTGCAGCGAATAAGGTCGATCTAATCCCTAAAAACGTATCTAATGTGAGGCTGACGAACTGGATCCAAGACGAAATCAAGTTTTTGTGTGGTTTCAAGAGTCCGAGGGAGAAGGATCAAGAGCGGCATGCGGAGGCGAAGGACTTGGGCTGGGTACGACATCGCGCCGCTTCTGACGAAAGTGGCATTCTCAGGAGACAAAATATCCATTTGATAAGCTGCTCGAATGGGCAAGGCATGAAAGCGCTGATGGATTCTGCACTAGCAGTTGCGAAAGACAATGGTCAGAAAATATACGTAATGGGAACTGCAAATGTGGGGAAAAGTTCTTTCATCAACCGGCTGCTGGAGACGTCATACACCGATGAGGCCGGAAAAGGCAAAGGCAAAAAGAAACCAATCCGCACAAACGTCCCACTGGCGACCGTGTCAAACCTCCCAGGCACCACCTTGAACTTCATCAAGATACATATCCCCACGCATGCAGGAATCTCGGTCTTCGACACACCGGGGTTGTTGAATACTAGTCAACTAACTACCAAACTCACTCCGGAGGAGTTGCGGCAGGTGATTCCGACCACGCCTATCGTGCCCACGACGATCCGCGTGCTGGAGGGAAAGACTGTGCTGATTGGAGGCCTGGCTCAAGTGGAGCTGCTGGAGGTGCGTGTGGATGTACATGTGTGTACATATGTGTGTTCTATTGTCCGTGTGCGTGTGCGTGTGCGGGGCGGGGGTGCGCTGCCAATGATGATATTTCGTCCGAAGCATAGTTCAGCTGATCTCTCTGATGATAACTTTGCCATTTTCGACTTAATCTGAGGCTTGATTGCGCATCCACTCTTTCTCATATCTAACGCCATGCATCGTGTGTGAGAACTACATGCTTTGCTTTCTCTATGATTATGCACATAATACACGATCTAACGGTATATCCCCACCCCGTCTTACACATAATACTATATGTTCAACACACATAGGGTCTCCCGTTCTTCATGACTTTCTTCGTTTCAAATGAAGTGAAATTGCACCCAACCGACACGGAGCGTGTTCCCGATTTTCTGGCGGCCCACACGGGGACCCTGGTGTCCCCTCCCCACAGCCCCACGAGACGAGATGAACTAGGTCCCTACGACTCATATATCTTTGATGTTGAAGGTAAGAGCTGGTATGAGAGCGAGTGTGATCTTGTCATAGCTGGCTTGGGGTGGGTCAGTATCACTGGAACTGGCAAATGCAAGGTTAAAATTACTGCTCCAAGAGGAATTTCTGTGACGCAGAGACCTGCCTTGCTTCCTTTCGAGTCGACCGGCAGCACGGCCAAGTTCTCCGGGGGGCGCATTGTGCGGAAAGCTCGCAAGAAGGGCAAGGGGGAGAAGAAGAGCTATGGTTGGAGGGCATAAGACTTAAGATACATGACATCGGACAAAATACATAATGTAAGAAAGTGTACTGCAGTGTAGCAAGTATTAAATACTGATAAAAATTGTTTTCGTTTAATTATTCTGCTCTCTGTACACGCTATACACTGCCTTTACAGCACTTGACATACCCTCGCACCTTTCTCTCTCTCTCTCTCTTTCTCTCTCTCTCTCTCTCTCTCTCTCTCTCTCTCTCTCTGAGTCCGCCTCCTCTCAATTCTTCACTTGAACGCGCGCGCGACGGGGGGTGCCTGGGCCAGCTCCGCTGGATTCACTAGGGACATAGTCACCTGCTGAAAAGCCTTCGTATTGCCTGTGCCTGACTCGCTGCTGCCAACTGCTGTAATAGCGGCCGGAGGCGGTGCTGCATTACCTGTCGTACCAGAAGCTGGAACCAGAGTATAAGTCCGCTGCAACAGGCCCGTCACCGGATCAGGCCCTTCTACGAAAGGGTCCCGCACCTGTGGGTACCTGACCGCGTACTGCTTCTCGTCGATGAGCGGCGCGAGAGGGGTTCGGTTGATCTCTCGTCCTACTTCTTCTACGAAGCTCATGGCTGGATGGACCCTGCTCTTACACGCCTTACTCAATTGGACAGCTATCTTGATGTCACTCGCGTCAATATCTGCTGCACCGCGGTGATTCGCATAGTCTCTGGCGTCACACAGAAGGTCGCCTGCGAGGCGTTTGGAGTACTCTTGGAGGGCGGAGAGGACGAGCGGATCGAACTTCTCCACACCCATGCTCTTCAGGATGCTTTCGAAGGGATCCAGCGAGCTCATAATTAATCACAAGTAGGAGGTGCGCTGAGTCAGACGATTGGTCAGTTTATCAATACAGTAAGGTCGGAAACTCCAATTTTCTGTTTTTTTTTGGACCAATCTGGGAGCTTTGAGAGCGTCCTTGGGAAATGAGCGCTCACAAATCGTTGCGGGGATTCTCTTCCTAAAGAAAGAGAGTATTCACTGTGCTAGTTTTTCTATAGAACAACATAGCTTCTTCGATTGGGTTTACTGGTTTTAATTGCAAATCTTTTGTTTAGAGTATCAAAAATGAACCCTTTGCACCAAGAAACAAGTGGTGGAACAACCAACACTGACAAGCAATCACAGCCTACCCCTCCTGGTGCGATGGAAGAAGCGAAACGCGGCCTCACCACGGAAGAAGTGCTGAGGTTGCGGGAAATTCACGGCTGGAATGAGCTGGCCGTGGTAGAGATTAGCTTATGGAGGGTCTTTTTCCTCCAGGTATGTACCCAACCGCAAGGGCCCTCGTGCATGTGTCTTCTACCCCTGTCTTGCTTGCAATGATATGCTGCGTGGTACCTTGGCTCGAGATCGTCAACTCTAACCTCCTTGCATCTCTATCTCTTCCTCGGCAGTTCACGGGAACCATGCCGTACATGCTGGAGATCTGTGTGCTAATCACCATCTACACACATGACTGGGCCGACATGGGCATTATTCTTTTCATGCTCATCGCCAATGCCTCCCTCGGGTTCAAAGAGCAACTCGAAGCTGCACACGCCCTTGCCGAGTTGACGAAGAAAATGGAAGCTAGAATCAATTGCCTTCGCGACGGTGGCGCAGAAATGCTCCTCACCAGAGAGCTCGTGCCCGGGGACTTGGTCATGCTTGCAGGTGGCGTGCAGGTGCCTGCAGACATTGAGTGGGTTGAAGGAGATGTGCTTGGCGTTGACACCGCAGCCCTCACAGGTGAGCCCATACCAAGAAAATATCCTGGCAACTATGCGAATCCCAATATTTTGTGCGGATGTACAGTCGTGTCAGGAGAGGCTTACGGGATCGTCAAGTTCACTGGTGCCAAGACAGAAGCCGGCGCGGGAGAAGCGGATATCGCCAAGGATAAGTCCGAGGTGAAGGTCTCTGTGTTCGAGCGCAAAGTTCTGTTGGTTGTGCAGATCGTAGTGGGCGTATCCTGCATGATGGTGGTTGTCATCCTTCTGGTACAGGGGTTCATGCGTCATGGCTGGAAAACCAAAAAAGGTTTCAACGACTTGCTCTTGAGTTGTTTGTCGATTATTGTTGCTTCTATTCCGATCGCCTTGCCTATTGTGCTGCAAGTAACAATGGCCCTCGGAGCCGGTAAGATGGCTCGTGACTTCCACGCCGTCGTCACGTCAGTGCCTGCATTGCAAGACATTTCTTCCATGTCCGTCCTGTGTTCCGACAAGACCGGCACTCTGACCACTGCCAAAATCACCATCATACCCGACATGACCTGGACTCCTCCTGGATTCACCAAGGAAGATGTTGCGTTGTACGCCTACATGTCCGCAAATCCCGATAAGAAGGAGGACCCAATTGACCGATCTGTTATCAACCATTTCAAGGACGTTTTCGGGGATCGTGGGCCAGGCATGCTTACGGAGTACACCAAGGTCAGATCCGTTGGATTTAACCCTAATTATAAACGCGTTGTGTACGAGTGGACCCACCCCAAACTCGGCACGATTATCATCGGCAAAGGCATTATTTCCAAGGTTCTTTGGACCGGAGACGGCGGTGTTGATGACCACGAGGACCAATGGAAGGTGCAGAATTACGAGGAGCTAAAGGAAACTGTGACGAAGAAGGATTACGAATTGTCTAAGGCTGGCTACAAGACTCTCGGCGTTTCAATGAAAGTTGGCGATAAACCTTGGGTGTTTGTCGGCATTCTTGCGCAAATGGATCCACCTCGCGTCGACACTGAGATCACCATCAACGCCTTGCGATCTGCCGGTATCAAGGTCAAGATGATCACTGGTGATCATTTGAACATCGCCAAAGAGACCTCCCGCAAGATCGGTCTCGGGACAGACAAGACCAAGACCAAGATCCCCAACATTCAGCCTGGCTCCATCGTACGCGAACATGCTGGCACTATGGGGCTGACACAAATGGTTCTTGATGCTGATGGGTTTGCCCAAGTGCTGCCTTCTGACAAGCGCGAAGTTGTTGAAGTCCTCCGCCAAGCCGACCTAGTTGTTGGTATGACCGGTGATGGTGTCAACGATGCTCCCGCCTTGTCTCGTGCTCAATGCGGTGTCGCTGTAGATGATGCTACTGATGCTGCCAAGAATGCATCCGCTATCATTCTCACGAGTGAAGGACTCTCTGCAATTTATGCTGGAGTGGTTGAATCTCGTCGTATTTTCCGCAAGTTGAAGGCATATGTTACGTACCGCTTCGCCGCCTCCATTCAAATTGTGAGTGTGCTATCTTTCCTTGTTCTTGTCAGCAACTGCTCTATTGAGCCTTTGTACATCATTCTCCTCGCTCTATTGAATGACTTGACCATGTTGCCAATCGCATATGATTACCAGCAAGCCTCCAAGAACCCCGAAAACCCCGATGTGAACAAGATTTTGTTTATGTCTGCCGCACTTGGCCTGTTGGAGACCATGTTCTCGCTAGTGTTTGCTTACTCTGCAGGCAGATTGCATGGCTCCGTGTTCATTTCCAACTATGACTACAGGCTGTGTGATCCTACCGCTCTATATACCACAACGGTGCCCGCTACAAAAATCAGCGGTGTTACGATCCCAGCGTACTCTGTTTCAGTACCAGTGCCCACTGACGTACGTTTGACCGTAGAAGCAGGCATCTTCATCCAGATGTTTATTGCTGCCGAGCTGCTCATCTTCTCCACCCGCGCGCCCACCTACTTCTTCAAGAGTTCGCTGCCGTCAGCAGCTCTGGCAGCATGCGTGATGGCCGGATGTGTCCTCATGTCCGTCCTGGTTGTCACCAGCAAGGACTTCGGTAAGATTGCTTTTGAGGATGTGGTGGTCATCTACGGATATAATTTCCTCACGTTCACCATCATCGATGCGGTAAAGGTAAAAATCTTGCAGTTCTTGGGAGAGCAGTCGGAGGTCCTGTCGGACAGAGATGTCATCAAGGAGGAGCTGGCTAAGCTGGGTGTCAATCCTGATGCTGCCCACAATGGCGGCGCCGATACTGGCGACCACCTTGCACTCAAGTCCATGAATGGCGCTGAGAAGGAAGATCGTATGAGCATCATGGGTGACCGTATGACTAACTGGGCCATCAAGCACGACGACCGTTATAGTCAAATGTCGCAGGGGGAGGCTCGCCAATCCATTGCAGATGAAAAGATGCGCAAGTCACAGATAGGGCCCAGGCCCGGCGCCAAACAGAGCGCTGGAAACGGTCACGTGGACATAGAGCATCGCTCGGTTGCCACCGCCAGGGGCATGTTGGACGGACAAGGGTCCGACAGGCCGTCCTTGCTCGGACAGCCAATTCGTCCCAATACTCCAGCCAACAGATACGGTGTCAGGTAGTCGGCGGGGGGAAGGAAGGAAGAGGTGAAGAGAAGGAAGTGGTAGATAGATAAGAGACCAAACAAAAGGAGAGGGCCTGTTTTGAGGAAATACGGGATCCCCAGTACAGGAGTTGTGTCGGGGAGATTATCTTATGATTACCTTGTTGTCTGTTACTGCTACATAAAAGAAGTTGGAGATAGATATCAGTAGAGAGGAGTTAGGTCAAATTGTGAATACCTAATTAGAAAAAATATCCAGTTCTGGTTTGAAATTTGACCCCGCTGAGTGTTTACTGTTCTTACATATCGTACAAGATCTACAATACTCTCCTACCAGCCACTTCTTTCCTCTCCTCCTACCTGTCTCCACATTCGACCTATCGATACCGCAATGACCTTACCATGCTCACAGGACTAAAAGCTTCATGAGTTCCTGTTCTAGCTCCTGTATGATGCCCTCGTGCTCGGCGGACAGGTTACACGACACGAACACTTGAGCATTGGATCGTTTGGCCAGCTTCTGTCCGATACTCGTACCCCAAGCATCCGCCGTGACGTTTTCTGACATGAACAGATTAGAAGAGATAGGCATGGGCTCGAAGCGTGTGTTCATGGCTGCGCTGAGGTTGGACATGGCGTGATCACTGTTGGGAGATGTGAGATAGATGTGAAAGGAATCTTTCAGAAACATCACCTGTGCCAGCACCACTTGTTCTCCCTTATTGAAGTCGAATTGGAATTGTTTCGTGTCAATACCGCACTCCACCATGTTTATAGTTCAGAGCGATTTGGTGCGAAAATGAAGCAAAAGGGTTTATCAAATTTGGAGCTTGTGGAGGGCCCATGGGGGCGCCAGCTGAAGGTTTGGAGGACCTCGTTTGAATTCATATCAGAGCCGATCGCATTGCCTGCTTTGCACACAGAGCTCTACTTTATCCAGCTGTTTATCAGGGCTGCAGGAATTCTTCATAAAAGGTGTCTCTTTTCCCTCTTTTCTTCTCCTCGGATTCATGTCCAGCATATCCACATCTGGCCCTACGCTGGAAGTGCAGCAGTACCTAGGGGAGAACATACGAATAGTTCTCGATGACGGACGAGTTGTAGAAGGTGAGTTTCGCTGCATGGACAAGGACCTGAACTTTGTGATAGGCTCAGCGGTGGAGTACCATGGAATGAAAGAAGGAGAGTTTGATGGGAACACAGAAGGGGTGCCGCAGAGAGCGCTAGGCTCTGCCATGGTACCAGGAGATCATATCGTGAAGATATTTGGCCCTGCCAAGTGACAGGGGGAGGGGGGGTCGAGGAGGGACCATGACGGAAAAATCCTGCAGTGTATATGTGAAGAAAATGATGTATACCGAGCAAGCATGGCGAAGATGGCACATCAACAATAGGATAGATAACCTGTAAAAGAACTGTAATTAGCCACAGATCCGAGACATATACTTATATATTGATTCCCTTGTGAAATAGCCGCTGCTTATTTCCTCTGCCTCCGCCTCTGGGTGTGTTGTCTCTATCTCACGCGGGTCACGCGTGCTTGAGTATACGCAGTAAGAACAATATGTGCAACCCTAACCCTAACCCCTTCTCTTCTTCTCTACTCTATACTTG
>JACKZZ010001905.1_pt1 | contig 21663 bp, 16 predicted proteins | sample 8027871 | NCBI WGS metagenome assembly JACKZZ01 (sample SAMN15724774, study PRJNA655200) | protist metagenome | isolation source: fluorescence activated cell sorting (FACS) single amplified genomes of... | place: USA: West Boothbay Harbor, Gulf of Maine | collected 2000-07-19
ATTGCGAACTTCGATGCGGAGACGATCGCACAAGCGAATCAGGTGATGGCAGAGATTGAAGCAAACGAGAAGTTTCATGAAGCACAACTCCAGAAAATCCGAAAATTAGACGTCCAAGAAATCGCGAAGGATGTGATGAGGAAGCTAATATTTCTCAACATGGATGATGAAAGCTTAAAATACAAAAAATCTGATAGTACTATTGGAAGAGAAATGATCGATTTCGAGGATAGGAAGACTCTAGAACATTTACGAAGGGCGATTCGGGAAGTGCTAAGAGAGAAGCTCAGTACACAGATGACAAAGTCTGAGCATATTGATGATACTAACAAGGATGAAAATCCACTAGCTGACATGACAAAAAGTTCTACCGATGATAGTATTAGTAGTAGTAGTCCTCGCAATGAACAAGTAGAAGCATCATCAATTTCTGAGGAAAATCATTCAAACAATAATAGCTTCTTCGATTTCTGGGATTTACTTCCAGCATTCATCGAAGAAGGACTCAACGAAACTTTCCAGAAAATCTCTGAAGCGGAAAGTCCAATGATTATGCTCGATGATCTGACGGAAAAGCCATTGGTATATATTTTTTTTTTTTAAATTATCATTTCATTTTCCTATTTTTTATTTTTCATGATTTTTCCACTATAAGATTTTGAGTTTTTTTCAACGAGTCAACGTCTGTACGTCGGTTTCTTTTTACATGCCTGTGATTTTACCATTATAGACTCATTCGTCGTGTTGAGAAATCTGCTCAATATAATATAGGCTATAATAAAAAATCACTTGTTAAATCCCAGATACGCGGATTTACAGAGCAGCTTTTTGGCAGCACTAGAGATGGGTCCCGAAAAGCCTTTCGAAAAAAGCAGAAATTGATGGCTAAGAATCAGCGAATCTTGGCAGCACATTGTGAAAGGAATCATATGGTCACAATGATCCGAAGGGAAAGCAGTGAGACGGTAAAAGACCTAGCTGGGATGATAGATGAATTTATGAGGGAGATAAATAACAGTAAATAACAGTGGTGTGGAGCAGTAAGTAGAGAAAAAAATTACTCAATTGGTCGTGTGGAACAGTGAGTGAAAAATTACTCAAATGTAGAGACGTTGTGATATAAGCAGTAGTGTAAAACAGTGAGTAAAAAATTACTCAAATGTAGAGTTGCACATGGCATAAAACGATCGTTAATAGTGAATATCAGATTCTACTTTAGGAAGATGTTGGCACAAAGGATCATAGTACACATCGTTGGCATATGATGATAATAGTTCACAGTTTTCATTCGCTTTCTTACAGAGCTATATTATAGTTGAGGGGCATTGAACTAAACAAAAAACATTTACAGTAGTATCACCGGAAAATCGGTACATCATGTCAAGGTAATATGATTTTTAATGGGATGGCAGGATGGCGACTAAAAGATCTAGAAGATTTTTTCGGGAATCCTCTATGTAATTCATTGTTTTCCCCTTTCAATAAGAAACACAAACACTATAAGTAGTTAGTAGCTCTTTATATCAGAATTCATTGTCTCTCTTCTTTATGTGGAATGAGGAACTGAACGATCCAATGAACAAAGTACTTTTTATAGTCATGATACAGCAGTACTAAAAGTGACGATAATATTCATTTCTCTTGATTGGTCTCTCTACAAAAAACTACTAAACAAGTGTGGCATCCATCTTTTGAAGAAAGTCGGGAGTTCTTTATCGCTATTGATCGTTGAGTGAGTATAATTCATGGAATACAAGACAATATCTCTCAAGGCGTGGCGAGGTCGTGTGCTCTTTAGACTTAGAGAGTGTGTTGAGAGACCCAGGATAATAAATTGTGGCTCTTTAGAGTTTAGAGGGAGTGTCAATCTTGATGTGTCTGGAGATGTTTTTAAGAAGACGAGGGAGGCGGAACGTCTTCGTTATTCTGCTTCGAGGGGAGCGGAGTGCAGATTAGTTTACGTGTACGTTGCGAATTAGTATATGCTACATCTGTAAATCTTTGGCTGGGAATCTTGATCTAAGCATTTTTGTTTAGAGGTGCAACAAAAAAAGAAGGAGGCAATGCAGATATTTCCGCAGGGAACAAGAAGGTTATTCAATCATTGGTTCGCTCAGGTGGATTTATGGCTGTCCTGCTATCTGATTGCGGACTACGAAGAGTTCCAGCTCTCTGGGTGTGTCTGTGTCATTGCAGCGCCAGGGAATTGGTCGTGAGTCCTCTGCAGCTGTTGCAGAACAAGGAGAGCCAAATTATGCTCTAGCGGAACAACTGAAAAACGCAGGTGGAGCATTTTGAAGTTCATCCCCAGGCAATGCTGCGCCCTGTTTTGGTACAAAGAAGTCAGATGTCACATTGTAACTGTAACACGATCTTATATGGCAGCGCGGGCTTTCTCCACGAGTCAAGTGAGCTCTCGTACTCTTCAATGTCCGAGGATAAGACGGCTGATGCATGCAGTTGAGTTGCCGGCTAATAGGAATAGGACATCAAAGTATTGTCCCATCGAGTCTAAGTAAGTTGAGGGAGTAGCTCCTGGGTCTATTCCAATCGGCGATGAGATTTTTTTGCGATAGGACAGAAAGAACAATATTTGTTGTCGATTTTTTAGACGAGTGAGTGGCCGATGTTGATGGAGCAGAGAGTCAGTTTGTGAGCTGTCTCTACTCTGGAAGATTCTGAATTGCAGCACGCAGGTATGTTGATGTATTTTTTATTCGTATTGAATTTGTGTAAGTTGAGATAAGGTGAACCAAACGAAAACTGCACATTATAATCTCAGTATCGACGAAGACTCAATACGGCAATGCAGCTGAAAAATGTCCCTGCGCACAAGGGACATTATATCATTGTCGAGAATTGAAGGCTGCAAAGACTTAGAAGACACTAACAACTGTTAAAATATCTTCATCCTATCGGAAGATCAAAAATCATGACATCTACACCTTCGCCCTTCGTGGTCGAGTTCGCACCCTTGATCATCAGAGACAAGGAAGATTCCGTGCAGCAAAAAATCATCGATTTCGTAAAGCTGAACGCAAGAGATCTCCAGGAGTCCGAGCTCTACAGCCGCAAAGAGCAAGCTAAAGTCCTCGATAAATCTGAAAGATCATCTCGCTTTCAACAGTTCACCGACGAAAAATTGTTGAATCTCGTAGATGAGTATATAGCGCGTCTGAACAAAAGCAAATGTAGCGAGCAACAACAGCATTTTTATATCTTCCTGAAGCAGAAAAAGGTGACGTACATCAAGTATGAGGAAGGAGACTTCTTCAAGCGGCACGAGGACTATTTGTCGCTGACGACGAATTTCTTGGAGGAATGGACGGGAATCATGTGTATTGATGCAAGCGAGGATCGGAAAGGAGGAGAAACCGTATTTTATGTGGGAGCGAAAGGTGGCGCAAACGATGGTCGTGGTAGAGCGGCAGCGAATGCTGGAAAAAACAGTGCAAGCTCTTTTTCGGCAACAGCAAGTGGTGTGACAGCATCAAGTTCAGCATCACAAAATGAATCCTCTGATCCACAACAAGCGGTTGCAAGCAGTGCTCTCGTATCCACTGCAACTGTGACTCCGAAGCATGCAGTTTTCTTTCGGAAAGATTTGGAGCATGAAGGAAAACTACTCGAGCGTGGTTCGAAAGAAATCATCATGTTTGACTTGTGGGCAGTACCTGCATATTCGCACACATCATCATGGCAAGGGCGACAGGAGCAATTGCTCGAGAAGATGAACTATGGATATGGAAAGATTCCTCCTAATATACGAAACGCACCAACTTTTCTCCCAGAGCTCGTCGCAATCGGAATCAACTGCAGTTCGTTCACGCTCACAGATTTGCTGAATCCTGATGCCACAATTCAGCAGAAGAACTCATCACCAGCCCCGCACTTCTTCCTTACGTCGCTAACCAATGCTGTCACAATCAGTAGGTTTTTGGCTGAAGGAATCTCGCAATATTTGGCTTTGGCGTCTACAGTTCCTTCAACGTCGGATCGAAATTTGGCGGCTACTGTGTCTCCGATATCTGATGGGAAAATATTGCAGAAAAATTCCTTGCTGACATGCATTGTCGATGTGGAGAAGACGTCTTGCGGATTATTGTTTTTAGAGCTGGTCGCAACTTCATCTGGTCCTGCAAAAAAACATGAAAATATGAATGGTTCGCAAGCGGATGATATGAAATTACAAGACGTTGGAGATGAGGACAGCGAACGCAACAAATTGGAAGGCCCCCTCTGCGATTCATCCAGCAAAACGAAACAAACCCCACTCACATTCGCCAGTCTCTCTGTACTCGAGCGAGTTTTCAATCGATGCTACATCTCGCACGATGATTATGTAGCCAATGAGCAGTTGCTCGTCAGAGGTTTTGGTATCGCACAGCACTCCTTGCTAGTTGAGATCGTTGTGCCTGAAGGAACCCTCCCCCAAGAACAAAACCCGACAAATACCACGTCTACATCCTCCCCTCAATTGCTTCCGAAAAAAACCCATTTGTCAAATACCAACTCAAATACAACCACCAACATCAACATTCCAGCGACTCATACCAGCACTTTCTGGTTCAACTCGCCTACTCAATATCAGCAAAATATCTTCAACAAACACAGTCTTTCCCTCGATTTCTTCTCTATCCATTCCGACGACATCATCGCTTGTGAGACTCCGGAAAAGACTAAATTCCTCAGCGAAATCGTCCGCAAATACGAATTGCCATTTGTCTCGTTCCACGTTGTTCTTGCTGAGGGTTTCTTCGAATGTTATGGTGACACAAGCGATCCTGGAGTCTGGCTCACAACCATGACCCCGGTGTATGCAGCATTTACCGATTGTTTCCATGTCATGTACAAGGGGGGGATGCTTGGAGTACGTGGAAGCGTCCGATATGAAGATGCAGCGTATGATGAGATTGCAGTCGAGAAATTCTTACACAGAGACGAGAAAGATGATATTGATCATGCAATGTTGGACAAAGAAAATCAAGCAGTGATCAATAAACCGAGCAGCTCGAGAAGAAACACAGGAAGAAGGAGTGGGAGTTTTTTGAGACAAAATCTGGTGAATGAATACCCACCGATAGGAGCAGCGAGTCCGAATCGTATATCTAATCAGTGTCAGTGTGTGTGAATAGTGGAGACTTTCGTCTATGTTTTCATCTTTGTGTGTAGATTTGATTGTATGTAGATCACAATAAATCTCAATCTGTCGTGGATACGATGCAGTCATCATTCCTACTCTTCGGTATTTCAAGTTTCAACTCGTCGATCTCATTCTCATTTTCTGAAAAATTCTACTATCCTATTCCTACCACATTAACAAAACTCAAAACCCAGGCGATTTCGCAAGTATCGTTTCCAAGCTTTTAATGGGTGAGGAAGAGAGTTTCCCTATCTACGAAGGCGATGATGAAGCAGGTACTTCCCGTCACGAATCAAATTATCATGCGGTTCAAGAATTTCTATGGTGTGGAGAGAGTCACGATTACGTACGGTCAAGAAACGCCAAGTCACGAAACTACTATTCACCAAGAGACGAAGCGTTTAATAAAAATTGGACCAAAAAACAAGAAATTCGCGAGAAAGATGTTGATTCGTTGAAAAACCCGGAAAGTGTTGCTTGGCCGATGGCTTTTGCACGTGCAAGTGATGATGATGAAGAAGTACTAGATGGTAGTGAAGGTCGTACGTTTTTGAGAAAGCAAGATCGTGAGAGGTTGCGCAAAAAGTTGGAAGATATGCAATTTTTCGAGCGTTTGCGAGAGCGGTTGAGAACGACGAACTTCGTATATCCGCAGCGGAAGAAAAACTTCAGCACTACATTCTGCAACGAGCAGCATTATGCGAATCTGAATTTGATCTTGATGACGGGGTTCGTGCGTGTGGACGGCGATGTGGATGGAGATAGTACGAATGCGGCGAAAGTCATGGTGGTAGGTGGAGAGCGAAGTAAGAAGAAAGAGGATACAAGAAAATCTTTGGAAGAAGAGTCAAATGCGAAAGAAAAAGATGTAGCAGCATCATCTAATTCGAATGTTGTTGCATCTTCGTCGAAGGATGCTTCGGGTGATTCCTCAAAAGACGGAAAGGTACATGGCACTACAACAAGATCAAGCAGAGCTCTAATCAACGATTCTCATCAACAAGCATCGGGCGTTTCCTTTCGTGCTACTCCTACACGACGCGTCGAAATCGCAGCACGCATTCTGCGAGGAAATGGAGAACCTCTCATTGTGCCACTTACGGATCAGCCCGTTTTGCTTTCGCAGTTCCAAACGTGGAACCGGCAGAGAGAGCAAATCCGCTGTGAAAAATTCAGGCGACTCATCCAAGCTCAACTAAATGTTGAAAGGGGAGCATGGACATCTACCCATGCGTTTTTGCAGTTGAATAAAGACGCGAATAGGAGCTTTGATCCCATTTTGAAACCCCTTGTTTCAGGAGAAGTCGAGGACTATGTGTCTCGACCATCAGCATCATCTTCTCGCCCCGAGGAGCACGAATTGCCATGCGTTCCTATCCCGTTACATGCTGTGTCACTCCTGGACTTGAAAACGCACGATGTCATTGATTGCGATGACGACACTCTGATCGATTTCTCAAGCGAGGCATGTACTGAATTTTGTCATCAAAATTCGGAAAGAATTGATGACCAAGAATCCTCATCGCCGATATTAAAGTTCATCTTCCCTCTTCAAGATGCTATCCAAGTCATTGTCAAGCCATTCGAACAGAAGGATATTCCTTGCTCCCGACAGTTCCACAATTTCAGTGTGCGTACCGCCTATGACTCTTTACGGGAACGTGGTGGCGGCCTGGAAGCGACGGGGAAAAAAGCGAAACAAGTGCTGGACCACTGGCGAGTAAAGTGCGGTCTGAATGAAGTGGGCTTATATTCATCAGATGGACATGCCTCCTCATCGGGGGAGACAGGATCGTCATCGGATTGAGATAAGTTGCGTCTTCTTCGGGCGAGACAGGATCGTCATCGGATTGAGATAAGTTGTTTCTCGAAGATTGTAGAAGGAAGAGACGAGACAGTATGGTATCCTGTCTGTGTTCAAGAAAGTATCGTGTTAAGTACGTAGTTGTACTTGTATTGGTTCATTTTTTTTCGAGCGTTCTGGAGTGTATTCTATTGTCCATGTTGGGGAGTTCAGGTGCGACTTGAAATGCGAAACGGTGTTAGTAGGTAATTATTTGAGGTTGTGGAGTCCGACTCGGTTTCTTGAGAGGCAGAGACCATGTCAACATGTGAGTGTCTCTATTTCTGGATGATGTAGTTAGCGCATCCAAGGAGAGGCACAGTGTTTGAAACGAGAGAAGAACAGAAGAACAAAATGTGTTTGAATAACTATGAAAAACTATGAGATTGAGAGCGGACAACAGTACAGGGAGTCCATATTACCAGGGAAAGACCTCTGGAGTGTCATCAAATATCTGTTCTAGGATGTGTATCTGTATCCATTTTGGAAGCGCCCCGAATCCTCTACGAGCATCCAAAATCTCACAATGTGCGCAATTCAAACTCACAGATGACGAATTTCTTGTTTCAGCACGATACATGGAATCCAATAGGCAAATATTTAGCTAATATTAGAATACTTACAGCATAGTGATTACGGTTAGAACATTTTACAATTTGGGAGAGAGATTTACACGTCTCTTCTAAACATACAGAACCTGGTTCAGTTTGATACAGTCATTGAGAAAATATCTGTGTTAGAGATCATCCAGATCGGCTGAAATTTGTCTTTATTCATTGTACAATTTTCTCAATAAAAATCTCACCCAACAACCATGTTGCGCCTCCAAAAAGAAGATCTCGAAGAGTTGTCCGTCGACTCCGTTCCGATCGTTTGCGGTGGCGAGCAGCTCTCTGTGGTCGAAGATGTGGACACTCTCATCTCCAAGAATATCATCGAGCCGGCAGAAGATTGTCCAACACGTTTGCTGACGGAAGCAGGTTGGCGTTGGTTGCTTTGATATATTCAGTGTTAGATAAGTAAATGGTTGGTTCGTTGTGAAAACATCTAATCTTATCTACTATAACCAATTCTTCTGTTGTAACGAAAAAATCCCTCCTGTTGACTCTTGCATAAATAATTGAACTCGTAATTTTTTTTCCGCTATCACTTTTCCTTTTCCTACGCCAATCCATTCCCCAAACCCTCTCTCCCATTCCCCAAACCCCCTCTATCTCTTTCAGACGTCGAATCCTTTGAAGATGAAGCTATGCAGCATGGCAAGGAGACCAATATGTTTGAGGAGATGTGGCAGCGAACGTGTATGGAAAGACAGGCGCGACTCCTGGAGAGTCAGATCAGTGTACAAAACCAACAGCAGCAACGCTTGACAGATACATTGCAAGAGGTATGGATTTTTGGGATTTTGAATTTTGTTTTTTTCTTTCTAGCAGGTGAGTATGCTATGCAGAGTGTACAGAGGTGATGATTTTATGCAGTGTAGAGTGAGGAATTGATGGAGATCTTTTGTCGTACTTGAACTTGCTTATAATTTGAATTGAATTTCTCCCAGGTCGCAAGAGCGCTAGCCGTGAACCAGGCACCTGCGACAACGGCATTGTCGAGCCCTCAAGATGAAGCGGCATTGTGGGAAGTACAGGCCCGAGTAAGAATGTTTTAAGTTGGGGTTTGAGTGCAATTCAAAAATTTAGATTTTGCAGAAGTGAAAATACACCCCTGCCTCACATTCTAAGGACAAAAAAATCAATTTCGCCAGATGGATACTAAGAACAACCCATCAGTATCAACACTGAACACCAAACACTTTCAGGTTCGCGAAGAACTAGAAGCCTCCAAGCGTGAGCTTGCAGAGCAAGTCGAGGATACACGAAGGAATTTAGAAATGGTCGTTAGGCATGTTGAGGATCAACGCAATTACGACGACAAAATCGAGGATGTCCAAGCAGAGCTCGAGAGCGTCCGTGCAGAATTGAAAAAACATCAGGGGAACAAACGGATTGGAGGGCAGAAGAGAGGTAAATGATGGGTTTGGTTTGTGAAATTGGCGAATGACAGAGGCGTTTTCAAATGATAAGTCTTTCTGGAAAACTGTTTGAAGAAAGCTTGTAGAGTCACACAGGATCCTATCCACAAGTCATGATTGTCATATCTCTGCTATTAATTGATAAAAATTTGTCTCGTTGCCACAAAAATCATTTCACCAAAAAATTCCAATCTCCTTCTTCAGGTCCTCTCCCTAAAACTGGTGCACAAGCTCATGAGCCTCGAACCATACCCGCGTTGCCTTCTAAGACCCAACACAGCGATCCAAGCGGCCGAGGGCTTGGTACAGAATCCACCATACCAGATCACCAGACAAATAATAATGTCTCATCATGCGAGAAGACGACGAAAAATCAGGCGAAACGACAACGACTGAAGGATTCTTCATCTGCAAGATCTGCGCATCCCGCCGAGAGCCATGCTAAAGGTCGAGGGAAGAACAATGCCAATTCCAGTTCTTCCTCCCAGCTCCCCAGTCGGATTCCTCCTCCAGCGCATTTGAGGAACCAGAATAGTGTGGATGTGGAATCGGTTTCTCGCACACCAGCGGATGGGAGTTCACAATTTCTTAATAAGCAGAACATGGTGAAAACCGCTGGAGGTGGTACATTGAAGCAGTCTGCGAGTGCTCGTACTCGTGAGGAAGAGTTATCTTCTACCACGCCTTCGATTCATACCGATCAGAAACTCCAACGAAGCAAAACAACCACAGCAGCTTCTCCACGGGGACCACAAGACGAGCGAGTAGTTGCCTTCGAAAAAATGGCAAACAAATTGTTCTCATCATCGTCGTCTTCTAAAGCAGGCCCTGGTGGAGGCGGACAGGGCAAGATGAAGAATAAGAAGGAAAGAGAACGGGATGTCATATCTTCAGAGAATCACGAAATGTTCCGACACGGCAACAGCATTCACAATTTTCTAGATGAAGGACGACATGCCAGTAGTCCGTTAGAATCTCCTCCAGCAGACGAATTCACCTCATTATCCTGCTCTCCTTCTCCTGACGATGGTGAATTTTTCGGAGCTTCCTTCCAAGATAAGTATCAAGCCTCTTCTTCTCCTGGGAGTAGGTCTCAACACGCCAATAATTCTGTTTCTGGTACAGCTGCATCATCATCTCAGAACACGAACAATAACACGAATAAGATCGAGCGTGTGGAATTTTACCAATCTTTCAAGTCGGAATTGCATGGTTTGCATGCAAAGCACGCTTCTCTAAATTGGAAACATGATGATTCGGAAAAAATTGACCGAATCGCATTGCAGAAATTTCAATTTGATCAGAAGAAAGGACGAGTCGTCGAAGTAAAGGATAAGAAGGCGAACAAAACACGGATACCGTACTGTGGAGAAAATGTAGCGAGACCTGGTACTGATGCTAGAGAAATGAGTGGGGAAAGAAGCAACAACTTGGATTCAGCAAGAAAATTTGGAGGTGGCACAAATACATCGAGTAAATCATCCACAGTTGGCATTGGTCAGCACCAAAATAATGCTGCTAAAAAATCTGCGGTTCAGATGAGCACACAGAAACCAGCACATTTAGCACGTAATGAAGCATTGCTAATTCGGGAAAGTGGTGGCCCATCCTCAAGTTCATCTAGACACGCGGTTGAGACATCAACTTCAGCGACGACTTCAGTGATCCGCAAGAAACTGATTCGTGAATTACAAGTCGGTCAGCCGAAAAGCGCTGTGAACTCACCGCCGAAACCACCGCCTGCCCCAGTAACGAAAACCGTTCCTTTCAGCTTCGACAAAAATCGCGTTGTTGTTGGCAGCGAAGGGTTGATGCCTGCTCAGTTATCAGCGCGAAGCGGGGGAGGAAATAATAGTAGGTCTCCACGTTCTTGGAATCCACAAACCGATGAAGAATATCTACAAAAAGTGTTGCAGAGACCATTAGTGCAGCATACTGATTCGTCTCCACGCATTAATGAAGATGAAGTCTTGAGTGCAGCGCAGCAAGCTTTAGACGCACAATTGTTAGCAACTGATTTACGTGAGTGGGAACGCACACAGAGGCGGATGGGATTTGATGAGTTGTCGATGAAATATCAACAAGGGGATTACGTGGAGGAATACAGGCAATATCCAAAGCCAGGTTCATCATCTCGGAGTCCGTCGAAATTATCATCTGCGAACAGCAAGAGAACGCCCAGGAGTATGAACCAAGGGAGTCCATCGAAATTGTTCGCCAATAAGAATCCCTACGCCTATTCAGATCGGCCCAACGTCGTGGATCGATCTTACGTCACCGACATTCCGCAAGAATCACCAGAGCAAGTGTTTTTAAGGGAAAAAGAACGACAATATGATGAATTCACGAATGATCTGAAACGGAAGTACAATTTCACTGGCGGTATCACCTCCGAGAGTGCAAGATCGAATGCACATGTTTCAGGACACAGAACTACATCATTGCTTGATCATTATTACGGAGAAGAAGTTTCAAAGGGCGACAATTCCAATGCGATGCAGGATGTCGATTTCGGTGAATTGCTCAGAGCAGCAACAGAATACTCGACGCAGATGAAGTTGCTGAATGAGGCGACTACAGAGCATTGCCATGATGAGCGGAAGCGACAGCTTCATCATGAACAAGAGCACAACACGATGAACAAGTATGAACGTCTGATCAAGAATCTCGATCGGGAAATGCAATCTTCATCGCCCGAATCAGTAGCAGGCAACAATATGCAGAACAAAAACCCCTACTACGTCATGGGAAGCACCAGTAATTCACACGGATTAGCAGACACACAAGCTGTGCGTCGAAATGGCGAGGAAATAATGATAAGTAGTCCAGGAGGAACGAAGGTCAATAAAAGAACTCCAACACAACAACATCAACCGCATGGCATGTACATAACCGATCTCCAATTACTCGATTGTTTGAATCACGGGCAATCTCAATCCAATATGAACAATGGAACAGCTGCAACACAGCAGCTTCAGAAAGATCTCTTACACAACAAAGGCAACATAATTCCAGTGGGCCGTTTCCCAGGCTCGAACAGTAACAGAGCCCAAATTGCACAGGAGGAAGCTTCACCGAAAACAGCGGCGGAAATCATGAAAAAAATCAACGAAGAGGACGAATATATCAGCAGACGCGAAGCTCTATTGAGTGCGAAAAGCAAACGTTCTGCGTCCTCTCCTGGTGGTGAAGTTGGTGGAGAAGAAATGGATAGGGGAGCTGCAGATGATGGCGGAGAACAGAAACAGGAACTCTTGCAGAACATACTGAAAGCCATCATTGAGAAGGAGTGGAAAGACGGTGAAAAATGGCAGAAAGGGGCACGCGTGGGGGATGAAAAAAATCCAGATGGATTTGAAGATTGGGTATTGTGGACTACGCATCATCCATTTCTGCGAATACTTGGATTGAATCAGTAGCTAGAGTATATTGGCATTCGATTGTGATGAATCTGTAACCGATGGTTAAGTTGATCAATCATTCTGTTTGTAGTCATGTCCTCTATCTATGACTCATAAAAACAGCCACAGAAATCTGAATTTCCATTTCACATGATTTCTTATTGCCTTTTTTCAGTCCGCCGTTCCAGAATCTCTCTCACAAGCTAACAGTGCGACAGATGCTGTTTTGCAACGTCTCCCGCGCAAAACTGAGACGATTGAAATTGCCGCCGATCTACAGTCCAACAATACACGACCGGTCAAGATCGTGGAGACGAAAAATCAATGGTACACAAAAACGGTAAAAATCCCAACGGATGGACAAAATTTTAGCAAGGACTCCGTCTTTCCAAGCAGTCGGGGAGGACCTAGAATAGGTCTACCGCCACCTTACGAGTACAATCCGTCCGAGAATGCTACTGGTGCTCCGCAAAAGATGAATTCGAAAGGTGAGATTTTGCCCGATTTCGATGAGCCTCCTCCAACATACGAAAACTCAATGCGTAATTTTGCAGCAGACAACATTGTGACTATCAATGGACAAGTCTATGTAGCGGCGCAACATGGAGCTCCTTCTATCTCCGGACCATCTTCTGCTTCGGATGTTCACTCATCATCGCAACACGCTGCTGCCAGAAATCTTCTCGACAAAACTGGCCACGATGTCGAGATGCAGGATAGCAAAGGAACAACGTCATCCAAAGAGCTGCAGCATCAGGAGGAGATGTTTCGGAAACAGCAGGAAGAGCTGGAGAGGCAGAAAGAGATCATCATCGCGGAAACTGCAATGAAGATGAAAGAGGAATTGAGCGAACAGACCGTTGCTATGACGAAAGTCCTAACTCAGGAATTCCAGAGCTTCAAGGAGCAAGTGGCGAAAAAAATAGAGAAACAAGAAGCAGATAAAGAGGAAGAAGAACGACGAGAGGAAAAGAAAGACAGAAGAAAACAACGCTTTACGGAATTGTTATTGTATATATTGATTTTCTTGAGGATTGTTTAGCAGAAGAGTTGTGTCTATGTGCTTTAGAGTGTCGAGATGCGGTTTTGTAATCGAGAAGGGTTCACAGATTTTTCTCTTGAATTATCAAATTTCTCATTTTGACTGTAAATCTCAGCTGTATTGCCATCTTTATTGTCTTTCCCTTTCCAACAGGTACGGCAACGGTGAGCCGATTGTTCCGCCCACTTCCCAAAAGATGCCGTCTAATACGTTTCTACAGGCGAATTCTGATACTATGAACCAACAACAAGACACCGTCCGCAACGGAGAGTCTACCGCAATTGCCTCTGGCATTTCAGGGAAAGTAAACACACAAAAGCAAAAGGCCCCTGATGAAGACGATTTCGATCCGTATTCCGACGTTGAGAATGATGTGGATCAGTCAGCGGATTTGATTCTCGATTCCGTGGATTTTTTAAACCAGAATCCGGGGTTGTTCAAATCTGGGGCGGAAAATGCCTACTTCTATGGGTCCATGGAATCAAATGGCAGTGTTTTGGCTATGTCGGAAGGAGAACTGCTGTTAAGCGATGGAGAAGTCTGAGAACGATTCAATCTTGGTAAGGCAAAACTTCCTTCGGCCATTCGTCGGTCTTCGCGTATTGACGGGATGCGGCTCCTACATTGTGAATGACAACGATAGTCTTGCAGACCGAACGGGTGTTATCTGCGTCTCAATTCGCAAGCTGACAAATGGAAATGGAGACCGATCATCATCCCGCTTACATGCACAAACTACGATTAGCCGCTGAATGTCGAATCACGAGCATCCATTTAGCCGTCAGTCGTAGCCACAACAAGCATGATAGTGCGGTATGGTCAGATGAACTCGATGCCAACTGTGTTTGCACGTGACCGCGAATCGATGTGGAGATTGGAGGAGAGAAGGTGCGTTTCATGACAGCAGAAGTTGTGCCACGTCAGCGTAAATCCTGTCGAAAACGTCATGACAACAGGAACAGTTAAGTTACGCTGTTCATGTTTCGTTGCCGTACGTGGTACACTCGTCTACAATCGATGCCAGCACTGGCGTTTCGCGAGTATTCCCCACGAAACACGGTATCATAGACATGCCGTGCAAAGCCCTGTATAATTGTTGACAGTTCTTCATTTCCCTTCACAAGCATCAAATTCTCTATCGTGTGCTTTTTTTAGAAACATGTCCATTCCATGATCGAGTTTTACATCACGACACTCCAGCGTCGCATCATTCTTCCACGGAAGCTCTGCAGTCTCAGCACACAAGAATGAAAGCATTGTCTCCGTGTTCAAATTTGGTAAGACGAGTTCTCATATTGTGAGAGAAAAATCATATGCATCGTTCGTATCAGCATCAATTTATCGTTATCGAATCATCATAACATGGTCGTCAAGCTGCAAGAAATTAACATCATCAGTACCATTATTTCAAAATGAAAAAGAGATCTTGGGTTTTCCGTTCCAAAATGTTGAAAAGATGAGTGTACGGAATCGAATTGCTGGAGCCGTGCATATCTTTTCCTCCAATTTCTCGCCGACGGAAGCTCTCTGCTCTGGTTGAGGAGGGCATTTCTGCGTCAGCATCAACTACCTCGCCAATAGAGAGATCATCCAACCGTCAACCATGAAGACGTATCCTGCAATTCCAATGGGTATCTGCTATAAGAATTGCTTGAGTTTGTGGCTGATATTTTTAGCCACCTTCAGCATCCCTGGAATCCAACTCCTTTCATTGGCACAGCAGACCAGCAGCGAAGATTCCCAAAAGTGGCTCGAATGGATGTCTTACATACAGGAACATTATCAATTGCCGCAAGATCAGTTCTGCTACGAATCCGTTTTCTTGATCGCGGAGCCACAGTGGGAGTCTTCTGAGATAGCGGAAAGATTGGCCAGCATCACGAATCGTGAGAGCGAGCAGGACAGGACCATTGGTATAAACCAACAACATGCTGCCAGCAACTTCGGCAACGGCAGTTCTACGGCATTATTTTTCCGTCTCTCGGATTTCATTCTTTCTGTCGAAGATCACTTCATGTCCTCAACGAGGCGCACGAACACGACGGAGATCGTTCGGCGGCGGACACGTTTGTTCGAGAATGTGATCGCGAAATTATATTACGATCTGTTCGTCATCGGGCGGGTGATAGAGAAGTGGGGGATAGAAATGGATGTAGATGAATCGGTCACTAATAATAGCACGACAATTTTTCCGCTTCAACGTCAACATTTTTACAGCACTCCGATCGAAACGCGGAGTCCACGAGTCTTCTACGTGCCAGATGCTCGTAAAACACCTGAAACGGTTTGGCCACCACTGAAATTTTCTTTTCCGATCGCGGAGCTGGTCTTGTTTACCGAGCAGGACCTTAATATTTCAGATTCTGCACTGAGCGAAAACAAAAAGGACATCAACCAGTGGATAAAATCTGTAATTCAGAGCTCGCTCTCTTCGCACGAGGCTCGTGATTGTCTTCTGAATTGTGATTTTGTCGGCACTGTGCGTACTCGCGAAAGAGAGCTGTTTTCTGTGGAGGAAATATGGGAAAGGATGGAGCAAGAGAAACCAGTACCGGAGAGATTGTCCTCCATTGAGCCTGACGAAGAACTTGTACCAAATCAAGCGGAACAGATACCAAATCCAGCTGAACAAGTAATATCGATGGGTTTTCACAACAAGCTCAACTTTTTGCGGGAGTATGGGTTTCTCTCTCTAGCAGTGCAAAGCGATATAAAGCCCATCATTTTGATGACCGGGCATGCAGAGCCCGGGAAAGGACCTCGCGATGACGCTGTTGTCACAGAACAGCTGGGGTTCATTCATTATCTGGTAGGGAAATGGCAAAATCGCGATCTCGAGATTTTCATTGAAGGATTGAGGAAAGTTTTTGATGAGAAGGTTCTTGCGTCCTCGACTTCACGTAAGAAGAACGGACGAGAGATTGCTACTTCTGCGACAGAAAGTTTAAGTTTCCGAGATAAAAACAAGAATTTCCATCAAAGCACAATGCGATATTTGGAACAAAAAGCTTCAGAAATCCGAAGTCTAACCGATCCCAATTACAGTTGGCGAAGATCTTCTCACCCGCAACATCCTACAATTCCCGAACAAGATGATGACCCTCCAAATCATCTGAACAACATCCTCCTTGTTCTCACTCATTCCCAGCAACCTTTCCTGCAATCCATCCCAGATCCCAAACATGATTTTGACACGCCAGAAACCATCGCCAAACGCGCAGAACTCGAAGCCAATGCGCAGCAAGCTCTAATCAAAGCACGCGACAAGTTTTCTTTCAAAGATCCTCGCTCTCGACATTCCTTCAAAAATTTCGAGGCTATCTCGCGGAACCAAGAGATTCTCGACGGACAAAAATTCGTCACGATGGGACCTTTGTATCCGGCAGATCAGATTCTGAAACTTCTGTATCCGTTAGTGAAGTTACCGAATTTGGAAGAAGTGTTGGAACAGATTGAGATTAAAGCACAACAAGAAAGGGAAAGCCAGGAGTCCCAGAATGAGAATGTTCATCCAGTTGTTGCCAAAAAGCATTTTTATCCTTTCACAGTCGGTACACATTGCTATCTCGGTTTTCGCATCATTGCTCAAGCAGCGATTTACAATGATTTCACGCTGACAGCATCGGATATTTGGGCTCCGATTTACGAAGCACAGCGGAAACTCACCGACATTCAAGAGAACATACAACGCCATCGAATGTTTCATTACGCCATAACAGTGAAGGTCGAAATGGAATACGGCCAATACAATGCAGCGTTGCAGAGGAAATTCTTAGGCTACAATCACAGGGGATTGGCTGGACCGCCTGTAAATAATGATCCTGCGGATCCGAATTTTGGGAGGAAAGGATCGAGTTATTATGCGTTAGGGCCATGCGCGAAAAGTAGTGTGGAATGGATGCAGATTGAGTGGGATGTAAGGAATCAAGTGGAAGCAATGGTAATGAGGATTTTTGATGTTGAAGGATTTGCCACATTGTATTTACACTTCACACACGACTGAAAATTTTTTCTGTAATTTATTTCATCTTGCATTCCAATATAAATATCAAACATTTCCTCTCAACATCTCCACACAGGTCACCGACATGTGGGACGATCAGATCGCTGGTCACCAGCTTTTCGCATTGGAGATGTCCCATGAACACACAGAGGCATTTCGTCGTGGGAGTCTGTCAAAAGCCGAGCGAATGAAGAATTACCAGGATACATTAAAGGAGGTGGATGATCTGTTCACGAACCAATTGCAGTTAGAATGGGCGCCAAAAGGCGGAACGATGATGGCTTTCATCAGATATGGAGCAAACTCCGCATATGAGGAGGATCACGGAGATTTGGAAAACGATGATATAGATCTGTTTATCGGTATTAGATGTGGGATTTTAGGATAATTTTGGTTTGCCGTAAAGGATGAAGTATTGTTTTTTTTCATGCGTATATTTGATTTGGAAAACGAAGAGAATACGAAAAAAATGTAATGGGTGTGCAACTTGTTGGGGTGTCTTCTTTTTCCCTTAACTATCAAATTGACATCTGAGAGTAATCTTTATCATCTTCATCTTAGATCATAAACTCTCTGCCTTTTATCGAAATTTGAATCACATATCACATATCTCCTCCCCAGGTGCCGAATCTGAGACTCATTCTCAGCATATTATGTTGGAAATTACCGAGCGTCTCGGACGCTCCAAATTCGGGAAATTTCATTGCTTCGGCAAATCGATACACCCTGCTGCTGATTTCACATGGCGGAATGATCTCTTATTCTGTATAAGGAAAGAGCCTGTCGTCATGCTACTCGATATTGGGAGCTACTTGAAAGACAGCTCTTCTGAGTTCTTGGCTCGTATGGACCAAGAGATTGAGATGTCTGGCACTGGCACGAATCATAAAGATGGAGTGAAAGTGAATTACAACTACAAAGAGCAGGGATTAGCGATCTCACATCGTCTCTGTGAGAAAAATTCGCAGTTTACGAATCGTCCTATTGGTTGCGTAGTGCGCAACGATGTCGTGTTCAAAGGCAGGAATTTGACATTGGATGAGATCTATCCAAAGCGACGGTGTAAAGCATTCAACATGACAATACCATGTCCAGAGCCGGATATCGCATTGAAAGCGGTGATGATTGGTATTTTCTTGGTGGGATTGTGAGGATTTGGATATTATTGTCATTGATCAACAGTTTGATTTGGGATCTGATTCGTAAATAATCTGATTCGTAATCGTCGAAATGGGGTGGAGCTGGTGAAAGATGATGTATTGTTTATGGAAACTGAGAAGTCACAGTGACGAATTTATCAAAACCCCATCCCCAATCGTACTATAAGTAATCAAAATCATTCACATAGACCTCTTTGATTAAATTCGATATACGCAGGTGGCCCCGATTCAATCGATGCCGCTTGTCCGTGGCTCCCTCTCGTTAAACGTCTAAAAAGCTGGCATCTTCAAGATTGGCATCGTTTACTAAACTACATGGACTCTATCGAGTCGGAAAACGACCAAATCCAATCACCTGAGGAGAAACTCCTCAGTATTCGACCTTACATCTGGCACTACTCGGCATGCAGATCTTTAGTCGAGCGGGACGCACCTGATGAGATTATCGAAAGAATTCGCAATGGGCGTGCAGGAAGAGTGGAAAGTGCAGAAGAAAAAAGAAAACGAGAATGGAATGAGGTAGATCCAAGACAAAAAAAGTGGTCTGAAGGAGTTGGTGTGGATCCGTTTGGAATAATAGCTAGTGAAAAAGACACCGCTGCAAGTGGAGAGAAGGTGGAGAGGAGTGCTGAGGAGAATGGCGAAACAGTAGGTGAAACAGTATCAACTAATGGAGACGGACAAGCTGAGGTCGCTCGTGGAAGTAGTTCTCGTCCTAGAAGTCGTCGTCCACCACACAGTGCTGATAAGGATATTAATCCTCATCTTCTCTCCGACTCAGAGCAAGAGCAACTTTTCTTCGCAGGAGAGGATTCGGAATCAAGTACTATTGAGAGCGAGGACGAAATACTAATACCTCAGACAACTAAAACCTCCACCTCAGCATCAATATACACGAGACTTTCTGTCCAACAACTGGTTTTAACAGCCAATCAAGACTTCTGCGAGCAATTGCTAATGGTACCGAAAGTCTTAGATCAGAAATTCTGGACGAAAGTAGAACGGTTGTTGAAAGACATCTTTCAAGTCGGCCAGGCGCTAACAAAGCCGTGTCTGGAGTTATTCCGGAAACATGCACCACGTGCGGTGTGGGAACAAGTTGAGTATCAAGAGGACTTGGTTTTGACATAGCAGCTATGGCAGAAAGGATCTTGTCCAGGAGAAAATCTCGTTGTCAACCCAGACGTTTCTTTGAGAAGATGCGCCTGCTGTCTTTGCATGCATCACATACCCTACCCTTCGTTGCAAAGAATAAGAAACTAAGCCCCCACCTACACCCCAAGCCCAATCCCCTGTCTCCTTCTCATTTCGAACCAGCTTGCTCCGGCATTCTCCCCAGCAATCTGCTCATCACATTTTAATCGATTATCTGAGAAGACCGAACCCAATTGGAATCCTGTAGACGATAGACAAGACGAAGGAAGACCGAACCTCATTGGAATCCTATTCACAAGACGAAGACCGAATGAAATCTCTTCAGAATCCTATTCACAAGACCTAACCCGCTGCTCCCTAGGCGAAGACCGAACCTAGTCAGCATTCAGAGAATCCTATTCCGTTCGTACAGAAGACCGAACGAACCTTGTTTTTATCTTCGTGTTGCAGTTGCTCTATTTTCGTTCATCAGAATCATTTACGCAGATGTTCTTCATCTATTCGTTCGTCATGTAAAGGAATCAATCAGTAACTAAACAATTGTTCACATTCACATTGTATTCAGCTTGAGAGACGAGAGTAAACGCCCTCATAAGATCCTACTGAAAGTCCACAGTGAGGGAAAATTGAAATTTGTCTTTCACGATTCTGTGAGCGGAGACAGAGATAGAATGAGAATCATTATCATACCGCAAGAGAGGAACGACTAGTTCATGCTACACATGAGTGCGTTTCCCTTCAGAGCTCGTATAAAAATTTCGAAATCAGCACGAGTGCGAGGCATCACGCATTTTTACTCAGCTTCAGATGACAGTCTTAGCAGAGGTCCTACATCATAATTCAGAAGCACAACTCTCATGCGAGAGTTTGTCGTAATTCGATATCATCTTCAGTCACACAACTCAGAGACGCACTCGAGTGATCATTGCAACTCAAAGACACATTCGAGTGATCATGCAGACACTGAACTTCGCTCACAATCACCCATTTGATTTATTCAATTTCATCAATCATCATACGATCGACGATTTCATTGCAAACTCAAACAGCGCGAGGACTCATCCTCAGCACTACATTTATACCCAGGGTGTGTACCTGTAAGCTCCCCAATTATGGTACTTTTCCCAATTATGGAAAGATTCCCCCCATTATTTCCTCCTAAAAATAAGATTGTTTTCTTGATCCTTATGTAAATGTATTGATTTTGGCGGCCTCAATCAGCTCCAATTATGGAGCGATTAATATTAGCAGAGACGAAAAGATGGATTAGAAAGTTTCTTTGTGGATAATAATGTTCTGTGTTTTTTTTTCGATTTTGACACTATCTGAAGAATATTTGATTCTGTGAACTTAGCCTAAACTTACATTTGAATTCCTTGTCATTGTCTTGTTTTTACTTTCTTTTGTCAGTTTTAGAAGTGATGTTTAATGCAGTTTTAGAACTAGAAGCGATGTATGTTTTTGGAAAATTGATCGATTAATATGCTTTTAAAATCCGAGATTAGAATTATTTAATGCGAGCTAGAGTCAGTATAATGAGTATATCTATGACAAAATGAGTATAGTATCGATATCAATCAACGGTAACAAAGCCCCTTCCACAATTTGAGCGTGGTACTAACTAGATTTTGATTTTCGTGTCCTCACGAGGACGAGGAGGAATCAACACGATGTTGAACCCTGCCTCAGTTGATGCGAATCATTTTCATCCCTGTCCTCGTAGTGATTTACATCAACTCGTCGTGGTTGGTGATGGACATCGCGATCGGCAAGAAGAATCTCATGTTGGAGATCATGGATTGAAACCTGTTGGCGTGATACAGGAGCCTTCGCCTTCGGGGCAAAAGATCATGATCTTTGACAGGAAAAGAAATATTTCCATGCCGGGTGAAG
>JACKZZ010007222.1_pt1 | contig 21650 bp, 20 predicted proteins | sample 8027871 | NCBI WGS metagenome assembly JACKZZ01 (sample SAMN15724774, study PRJNA655200) | protist metagenome | isolation source: fluorescence activated cell sorting (FACS) single amplified genomes of... | place: USA: West Boothbay Harbor, Gulf of Maine | collected 2000-07-19
AAGAACAATGGGTCATGCAGGAGCTATTATTTCAGGTGGTAAGGGCGGAGCAGAAGATAAGATAAAAAAAATGGAAGAATGTGGAATTACAATTGCAAAATCACCATCAGAACTTGGCAAAACATTATTTAATAAATTATCTAATTGAAAATTATTTATCTGATATTATATCAATAGAATAGATGTCATCATCAAAAAATCTCGAATTCGAAAAAACTTCATTTCTTAGTAAGTCTAACAGTGCATTTATAGAGCAAATGTATTTAAAGTTTATAAATAAAGACAAAGATCTTCCTGAAAGCTGGCAAAATTATTTTGAGGGTATGAGTGAAGATTTAAGTATGATTGCCAAAGAAATTAATGGTCCATCATGGAATATAAAAAAAAAAATTGATATTGATGAAGTTGAAAAAAGGATTGAAGAAGATGAAAAAAAACTTTCTAATGAAGGCAACATTGCAAAAGTTAATTCAAAAGATTTAGTCAAAAGCAATATTAACTCAATTAGAGCTGTTGCGTTAATCAGAGCATATAGACAAAGAGGACATTTATTAGCTAAGCTTGATCCTCTAGGAATGATGGAAACAGAATATCTAGATGAACTTCATCCTGAGCATTATGGATTTAAAAAAGAAAATTATGATGAGAAAATTTATTTAGATGGCGTAATTAATAAAGAACACTCTTCTATAAAAGAAATATTAAATTTCCTAAATAAAACTTACTGTGGTCCAATTGGTTATGAATATATGCACATATCAAACCCAACAGAAAGAAAATGGCTTAGAGATAGAATTGAGCAAGATGAGAACTCTCTTCAATTTACGAAAAATGGTAAAGAAGCTATTTTAATGAAACTAATTCAAGCAGAAGGTTTTGAAAAATTTTTACATAAAAAATATGTGGGAACAAAAAGATTTGGTTTAGATGGGGGAGAAGGCTTAATACCTGCGCTAGAACAAATAATTAAAATTGGTGGGCAAGCTGAAGTTAAAGAAGTAAAAATTGGTATGTCTCATCGAGGAAGACTTAATGTATTAGCAAATGTATTACAAAAATCTTACAAAAGAATATTTAATGAATTTGCAGGAGATATTCAAACATCAGGGGAAGAAGGTGCGGGAGATGTAAAATACCATCTAGGGGCATCATCAAATAGAGAGTTTGATGGCAATTCTGTGCATGTTAGTCTTACAGATAACCCTTCACATTTAGAAGCAGTCAATCCTGTGGTACTAGGACAAACTCGAGCAAAACAATTTTTTCACAAAGATAAAGAAAGAAATAAAGTTATACCAATTCTGATACATGGAGATGCAGCCTTTGCTGGACAAGGAGTTGTGGCTGAATGTTTTGCCATGTCTGGTTTACCAGGCCATAATACAGGCGGTACAATTCATATTATTGTTAATAATCAAATAGGCTTTACTACAAGCCCAAGGTTTGCAAGGTCATCACCATATCCATCTGATGTTGCAAAAATGGTAGACGCTCCAATACTTCATGTGAATGGAGATGATCCAGAAGCAGTTGTTTATGCAACAAGAATTGCAACAGAATTTAGATTAAAATTTAATAGAGACGTAGTGGTTGATTTGATCTGTTATAGAAGATTCGGACATAATGAAGGAGATGAACCTTCTTTTACACAGCCATTGATGTATAAAAAAATTAGGTCTCACCCTACACCAGTTGAGATGTATGGGAAAAAATTAGTAAATGAAAATACACTTTCAGAAAGTGAGTTAAGTAAATTTAAAACAGATTTTAAAAATTTGCTTGATGATCAATATAAAAATGCAAAAGACTATAAACCAAAAATAGAATGGTATGAGGGAACATGGTCAAGATATAAACCAGAAAAAGGAAAAGATAAAAGAGGTGTAAGTGGCTATGATCAACAAAAACTTTTAGAAATTTCTGAAAAAATTAATGCAACTCCAGAAAAATTAAAATTACATAAAACTATTGTTAAAATTTTAGATGCTAGGAAAGCATCGGTATCTAATGGAAAAGGTATTGACTGGTCAACCGCTGAAGCACTAGCATTTGGATCATTGTTAGAAGAAGGTTACCCAGTAAGATTAGTTGGACAAGATTCTGGTAGAGGAACATTTAGTCAAAGACATTCAGTTTTGAGGAATCAAGAAGACAACTCTAGATATATACCTTTAAATAATATTTCAAAAAATCAAATGAGATATGAAATAGTTGATAGTTTTTTATCAGAATTAGCAGTTTTAGGTTTTGAGTATGGATATAGTTTAGTTGAACCTAATACTTTAACTATTTGGGAAGCACAATTTGGAGATTTTGCAAATGGAGCACAAGTAGTTATTGATCAGTTTATTGCATCAGGAGAAAGAAAATGGACTAGAGCATCAGGGCTAGTAATGCTTTTACCTCATGGATATGAAGGCCAAGGACCAGAACACTCTTCAGCAAGACTAGAAAGATTTTTACAACTATGCGCAAATGATAACTTACAAGTATTGAATTGTACAACTCCTGCAAATTATTATCATGCTTTAAGACGACAAATGCATAGAGAATTTAGAAAGCCATTAATAATAATGACTCCAAAATCTTTATTAAGAAATAAGCATTGTGTTTCAAATATAGAAGACTTTGGTAAAGATAACTTTTTTCATAGAATTTTATGGGATCATGCACTAGATGAAGAAAATGGATTTATAAAATTAAAAGAAAGCTCAAAAATTAAAAAAGTAATTTTATGTTCAGGAAAAGTTTATTTTGATCTACTAGAAGCAAGAGAAAAACTTAAGAAAGACGATGTAGTATTGTACAGAATTGAACAACTTTATCCTTTTCCGGTAAAAAGTTTAGTTAGAGAAATTAAAAAATATGCAAAAAATGCTAATTTTTATTGGTGCCAAGAAGAACCAAAAAATATGGGGGCATGGTTTTCTGTAAGAGATTATATACAATGGACATTAGAAACTATTAACGCTAATAATATTGGAATTTCTTATATAGGAAGAAGCCCAGACGCGTCTCCAGCTACAGGTTATGCAAAAAGACATCTTGCCCAACAACAAGAAATTATAAAAAAGGTTTTTGAATAAAAATGAGCGAAAAAATTTTAGTACCAGTTCTTGGAGAAAGCATTACTGAAGCGACAGTTGCTAAGTGGCTTAAGAAAGAAGGCGATACAGTGGTAGCTGATGAGGCAATTGTAGAATTAGAAACTGATAAAGTTAATTTAGAAGTACCATCTCCAATTGATGGGGTTTTGTCCGAAATAAATTCTAAAGATGGAGAAACAGTCGAAGTAGGTGCTCTTCTTGGTATGATAAGTCAAAATGGAGCTCAACCATCTGAAAAAAAGATAATTACAAAAATTGAACCTAAGAAAACAGAAAATAATGTAGTTAATTTAGAAATTAAAAAAGAAGCTCCTAAAGTTCTTAAAGAACCTGAAGAGGAAGAGCCATTGGTATTAACCAATGAGGTTAAAGAGGAGAAAACTAATTCTTCAAATAATAATAATGAAATACTTTCACCAGCAGTAAGAAAAATTGTAGTTGAAAATAAAATTGATTTAAAAAAAGTTAGTGGCTCTGGTAAAGAGGGTAGAGTTCTTAAAGGTGACCTAATTAGTATGATGGGAGAGAACCCTCAACCATCAGAAAGAAAAATTAAATATGGTCAAGAAGAGAGAATTAAAATGTCTAGGCTTAGACAAACAATTGCAAAAAGATTAAAACAAGCACAAGAAAATGCAGCATTATTAACAACTTTCAATGAAGTTGATATGACTGGCATAATGGAAATGAGAAAAGAGAACCAGGAAGACTTCCAAAGCAGGTACGGAATTAAATTAGGGTTCATGTCATTTTTTGTAAAAGCATGTGTTGCTGCACTAAAAATGTATCCATCAGTTAATGCTGAAATTGATGGAGATGAAATTATTTATAAAAATTATTATAATATGAGTTTTGCAGTAGGAACTGAAAAAGGATTAGTAGTACCAGTATTAAGGGATGCAGATCAATTGTCATTTGCTGATATTGAAAAAAATATTAAAACTATTTCTGAAAAAGCGAGAGATGGAAAAATAACCATAGAAGACCTTCAGGGTGGAACTTTTACAATTAGTAATGGTGGAGTGTATGGTTCAATGTTATCTACTCCAATATTAAACTTACCTCAATCTGGTGTATTAGGTATGCATAATATAGTCGAAAGACCAATGGTAGTTGATGGTGAGATTAAAATAAGACCTATTATGTATCTTGCCTTATCTTATGATCACAGAATTATAGATGGAAAAGAGTCAGTATCATTCTTAAAAATGGTTAAAGAAAATTTAGAGGATCCAAGAAGGTTATTTTTAAATATTTAAATGTCAGATAAATTTCAAGCAGTAGTAATAGGTGGTGGTCCAGGAGGCTATGTGTGTGCGATAAGATTAGCACAATTAGGACTTAAAACTGCATGTATAGAATCAAGAGGTTCATTAGGTGGAACCTGTTTAAATGTAGGGTGCATACCTTCTAAAAATTTATTAAATATTTCTGAAAATTATCATAAGGCACAAAATTTTTCTAAACTTGGCATAGAAGTGGGTGAGGTAAAACTTAATCTTCAAAAAATGATGCAAAATAAGGATAAAGCAGTAACAATTTTGACTAAAGGTGTAGAATTTTTATTTAAGAAAAATAAAGTCACTTACTTTAAGGGTACAGGAAGCTTTAAATCTGCAAATAAAATTTCAATATTAGATGATCAAAAAAAAGAAACTATAATTGAAACAGATAAAACAGTTATTAGCACCGGGTCAGTTCCAGTTGCATTACCAGGTATTGAATTTGATGAAAAAATAATTGTATCTTCAACAGGAGCATTAACTTTAGAAACTGTGCCAAAAAAAATGGTTGTAGTTGGTGGTGGTTATATAGGGTTGGAGATGGGATCTGTTTGGTCTAGATTAGGTGCTGAGGTTCATGTGGTTGAATTTTTAGAGCATATTACCCCTGGTATGGATAGAGAAATATCTACAGAGTTTATGAAAATATTAAAGAAACAAGGAATTAATTTTCATATGCAGACAAAAGTAGAAGGAATTAAAAAAAATGCAAATGGTGCTATAGTTTCAACATCAGATAAAGATGGAAAAAAAGCAGATTTTGATTGTGATGTAGTTCTTATATCAGTTGGTAGAAAACCTAATACAACTAACTTAAATTTAGAAGCAATTGGTGTTGAATTAGATGAAAAGAAAAGAATTAAAACTGACAAAACATTTCAAACAAATGTTGAGAATGTATATGCTATTGGAGATGTAATTGATGGACCGATGCTTGCTCACAAAGCTGAGGACGAAGGTATTGCAGTTGCAGAAAATATTGCAGGACAATCAGGACATGTTAATTATGATATTATTCCTGGAGTTGTTTATACAACACCAGAGGTTGCTTCAATTGGGAAAACAGAAGAACAATTAAAAGAAGCAAATACTAAATATAAAATTGGTAAATTTTCATTTATGGCAAATTCAAGAGCTAAAGCAATTGATGAAGCAGAAGGTTTTGTGAAAATCTTAGCTGATGAAAAAACAGATAGAGTTTTAGGAGCACATATTATTGGACCTCATGCAGGTGAATTAATTGGAGAAATTGGAGTAGCAATGGAGTTTGGTGCTAGCGCTGAGGATATTGCAAGAACGTGTCATGCGCATCCAACATTCTCAGAAGCTGTAAAAGAAGCAGCTTTATCAGTAGATAAAAGAGCAATACACTCTTAAAGTATTTTCATATTATAAAAATATGAAAGTACCGATTCTTATACCAAATATTTTTAATCATCCATTTACCTATAATTCAGATTTAAATTTAAAAGTTGGAGACTACGTGGCAGTGCCTTTTGGAAAGTCAGAGGTGACTGGAGTTGTATGGGATGATTTTGAAAAAAAAACAAACAAAAATTTTGCTATTAAAAAAGTTTTAAGAAAATTAGATGTTCCACCCTTAAAGAAAAATACAATTAAATTCTTAAATTGGTTTTCTAAATACAATATGACCCCTAAAGGTATGGCATTAAAATTGTTATTATTAAGTAGTGGCGCCATAGAAAAGTTACCAATTGAATCTTATGAGCCATTCAAAATTGATATCAAAGAAAATGAAATAAAACTTTCTAAAGAGCAAAAAAATTCATTAAAAAAAATGAATGTATTAAATCAAAAATTTAGAGTTCATGTTTTACAAGGTACTACAGGCTCAGGTAAAACAATGGTCTATTTTGAAGCTTTAAAAGAGATAATTAATAAGGGTTTTCAAGGATTAATTCTATTACCAGAAATCGGATTAACAGGACAATTTCAAAATCTAGAGATTTATTTGAATTCAACCATAAAATAACTTTTTTAACTTCTTGAATAACCTCGGGTCCAATACCATCCCCAGGAAGAAGTAAAATTTTTCTTTTTTTAATTTTTATCATTAAATATCCATGGTTTATTATTTTTTAGATTTTCTTCAAAAGTTATAATTTTTTCTTTTTTGGCTAACGATAGTGCAATATCATCAAGTCCTTCTAACAAACATTTTTTCTTAAAAGGATCAATATCAAACTTGATTTCACTATTTCCAAAAATTATTTTTTCTTCATTTAAGTCTATTGAAATTTCTTCTTTTCTTTTTGAATACTCTGATAATTCTTTTATTTTTTCTTCTGGCAGAGTAATTGGTAAAATTCCATTTTTGAAACAGTTGCTGTAAAAAATATCGGCATAACTAGAGCTTATCACACATGTTATTCCAAAATCTAGAAGTGCCCAAGGTGCATGTTCTCTTGATGAGCCACAGCCAAAATTTTTTCCTGCGATTAATATTTTTGATTGATTGTGAGGTTTTTGATTTAGAATAAAATCTTTAATTTCATTTCCATTATCATCGTATCTCATTTCAAAAAATAAGTTTTTTCCTAACCCTGTTCTTTTAATCGTTTTAAGAAATTGTTTTGGAATAATCATATCTGTATCAATGTTCACTATTGGTAAATATGCTGGGATACTAGTAAGTGAATTAAATTTTTGCATTTTAGTTTTGATACTTTCTAACATCATCTAAGTTTCCAGAAATTGCAGCTGCAGCTGCCATTCCAGGACTTACTAAATGTGTTCTTCCACCTCTACCTTGTCTTCCTTCAAAGTTTCTGTTTGAAGTTGAGGCGCATCTTTCTCCTGGTTTTAATTTATCAGCATTCATTGCAAGACACATAGAACAGCCAGGCTCTCTCCATTCAAAACCTGAAGCTATAAATATTTTATCTAAACCTTCCTGCTCTGCTTGTTCTTTAACCAAACCTGAGCCCGGAACAACCATTGCCTGAACATGGGACGCTTTCTTTTTATCTTTTAATATTTTGGCAGCTTCCCTTAAATCTTCAATTCTACCATTTGTGCAACTTCCTATGAAAACCTTATCAATCTTAATATCTGTAGCTAGTGTATCAGCTTTTAAGCCCATATAATTTAATGATCTTTCTAAAGAGTTCTTTTTATCTTCATCTTGTTCATTTTTAGGATTTGGAACTTTGCCATCTATAGTGATTACATCTTGTGGAGAGGTTCCCCAAGTAATCATTGGTAAAATATCTTCTGCAACTAAGTTGATTTCTTTATCAAATTTAGCTCCATCATCAGTTTTTAAACTTTCCCAATATTTCATAGCCTTATCCCAATTTTCATTTTTTGGAGACATCGGTTTACCCTTTAAATATTCAAATATTTTTTCATCAGGAGCAATTAACCCTGCTCTTGCTCCTCCTTCAATAGTCATATTGCAAATAGTCATTCGTTGCTCTACGCTTAAAGATGAAATTAGACTGCCGGCATACTCAATAACTGATCCTGTTCCTCCTGCAGTTCCAATCTGTCCTATAATTTGCAAGATTACATCTTTAGAGGTAACACCAATAGGAAGTTTTCCATTAACATTAATTCTAAAATTCTTTGCTTTTTTTTGAACTAATGTTTGTGTTGCTAGAACATGCTCTACTTCTGAGGTCCCAATTCCAAATGCCAAAGCACCAAATGCACCATGTGTTGCTGTGTGGCTATCTCCACAAACAATTACTGTACCAGGTTGTGTAAAACCTTGTTCTGGACCAATTATGTGAACAATTCCTTGTCTCTTGTCATTCATTCCTAAATATTGAACTCCAAATTCCTTACAATTGCTTTCTAAGGTATCTACTTGAATTTTAGACTCTGCATCCGCTATTCCTTTAGATCTATCAGTAGTTGGAACGTTATGGTCTGCAACTGCTAGTGTTAAGCCAGGTTGTCTAACTTTTCTATTAGAGTTTCTTAATCCTTCAAAAGCTTGTGGGCTTGTCACTTCATGTACTAAATGTCGATCAACAAATAATAGTGCTGTACCATCATCTTGTTGATCTACTAAATGATCATTCCAAATTTTATCGTAAAGAGTTAAAGGCATTGAAAAAAAAATTATTTTTTTTCTTCTGATTTTTCTGTTTTTGGTTCTGCTTGAACTTCTGCTTGTTTTACAGGTTCTGCTTGAACTTCTGTTTGTTTTTCTGCTTCTGCAGCTACTGGTGCTAAAGTTTCTTCTGTTACCATTTCTGGTTTAACATCAACTTCTATACCAATTTTTTTTCTAATTTTTTCTGCAATTCTAGCTGATTTACCTGTTCTGTCTCTTAGGTAATATAATTTTGCTCTTCTAACTTTACCATGACGGATAACTGTAATTGTATCTATAACAGTACCATATAGTGGAAATGTTCTTTCAACACCTTCACCAAATGAAATTTTTCTAACTGTGAATGAAGAATTTATATCTCTGTTTTTTCTAGCTATACACACGCCTTCAAAATATTGAATTCTATCTTTTTTACCCTCTGTAATTCTAACACCAACTTTTATTACATCTCCTGGAAAAAAATCTGGGATTTTCTTCTCAGATAGTATTTTTTTAACGTTTAGTTGATTTATTTCTTCAATTGTTTTCATATTAGTATTTATCAAATTAATTTTTCTTATATTTTTCCCATAAATCTGGTCTTCGGACGCGTGTTATAGCCTCTGATTGTGATAAACGCCAGTCTTTAATTTTGTTGTGATCTCCTGATAATAGCACTTCTGGAACACTTTTTTTCCTCCCAAATTTGAGGTTTTGTGTATTGAGGATACTCCAAAAGTCCGTTCTCAAAACTCTCATCAGTCTTTGATTGTTCATTTCCCAAGACACCTGGAAGCAATCTTAGAACACTATCTAGTACAACAAATGCTGCTGTTTCACCTCCAGATAAAATAAAATCTCCTATGCTAAGTTCTTCTATATTCCTTGTAGATAACAACCTTTCATCAACACCTTCAAAATGACCACAAATTAAACTAATAGATTTTTCTTTAGACAGTTCTAGTGCTAATTTCTGATCAAGCTTTTTTCCTTTTGGTGATAAATAAAAAATTCTTCCTCCTTCTTTTTTATTTTCATCAAGAGATTTTGCTAAAATGTCAGCTTTCAACAACATTCCAGATCCACCTCCAAAAGGGGTGTCGTCTACTGTTTTATGTTTGTCCTCAGCAGCCTCTCTAAAATTTACAACTTTTAAATCCCAAATTTTATTTGTTAAAGCTTTTCCATATAGCCCTTTATTTAAAGGGCCAGGAAAAAAATCAGGATAGAGTGTGAATATCTGAGCTTGCCACATGAATCCAACTATTTAGCTTCTTCCTTTGGAGCTTCTGCTGCTGGTGCTGCTTCTGCTTTAGGAGCTGCTGCTGGTGCTGCTTCGTCTCCTTCTTTTTTTCTTTCTTTTTTAGGAATAGCTTTACTTGGATTACTACCGTTTGCAGGCATTGCTATAATACCATTTTCACCTAAAATTCTTGCAACTCTAGTAGTTGGTTGAGCACCTTGACCTAACCAATATTTAATTCTTTCTGCTTCTAGTCCTACTCTTTCTTTTTTATCTTTTGGTAAAAGTGGATTAAAGAATCCTACTTTCTCAATAAATCTTCCATCTCTTGCACGACGACTGTCAGCTATAACTACTTTATATACTGGTCTTTTCTTTGTTCCACCTCTTGATAGTCTTATTTTTATCATTTTTTTTCCTTTTTTTATTTAAGTTGATTTAGTAGCTCTGGAGGTATTCCTTTATCAGACATACCCTTCAGGTTTCCTTTTGACATCTTCTTCATCATTTCAGACATCATTTTAAATTGCTTAAGCAATTTATTGATAGTGGCCGCATCTGTTCCAGAGCCATTAGCAATTCTTTTTTTCCTAGAACCATCTATGATTTTAGGATTCCCTCTTTCTTTTTTGGTCATAGACAAAATTATTGCTTCGTTTTGAGTAATAATACTTTCATCAATTCCCGCAGCATCCATCTGTGACTTCATCTTTGAAACACCTGGCATAAATGACATTATTCCTTCTATACCACCCATTTTTTTTCATTTGTCTTAATTGGGATAGATAGTCCTCCATAGAAAATTGTCCTTTTTTCAAATTTTCTTCAGCTTTTTTTAAATTTTCTTCACCAAGATCTTCTGCTGCTTTTTCTACAAGGGAAACAATATCTCCCATTCCTAGTATTCTATTTGCTATTCTATCTGGATGAAAAACTTCTAAGTTTTCTATTTTTTCTCCTACCCCTAAAAACTTAATTGGCACTTGAGAAACATATTTCATACTAAGAGCTGCACCACCTCTTGCATCACCATCGGCTCTAGTTAAAACAATACCTGTTAAGTTTACCGTATTTTTAAATTCTTTTGCAACTTCTGCAGCAACTTGCCCTGTTAAAGAATCTGCAACTAAAAATGTTTCAGTTGGATTGATTATATTCTCTATTTGTTTAATTTCGCTCATCATCTGAAGGTCAATTTGAGTTCTACCAGCTGTATCAAACAATATAATTTCTGCTCCATTTAAGCTTGCAGCACTAACTGCTCTTCTACAAATGTCTGCTGGTAATTGTCCTTCAATTATAGGAAGTGTTAAAATATTATTTTGTTCTCCTAAAGACCTTAATTGTTCTTGGGCAGCAGGCCTGTAAACATCAAGGCTAACCATCATTATCTTTTTCTTTTTATTTTTTTCTAAGTATTTGGCTAATTTTGCTGTTGTTGTAGTTTTACCAGAACCTTGAAGACCAACTAGCATCATTGGAACTGGCGGAACTGCATTTAAATTAATATCTGTATTGCTTTCGCCTAAAAGGCTTACTAGTTCATCATAAACAATTTTAACAACCATATCTCCTGGTGAAGTTGATCTGATTATCTCTTGACCTAATACTTTAGGTTTAACTTTTGTTATAAAATCTTTAGCTACATCTAAAGAGACATCAGCTTCTAAGAGGGCCTGCCTAATAGCCCTTAAACCTTCATCTACTTGCTTTTCGTCAAGTGAAGGTGCTTTTTTTAAAGAAGAAAAAATTTCTTCGAATTTATTTGTTAAGTTTTCAAACATATTTATTACGCACAGCAGTTTCGCACTAGTGGGCGAATATCGCTGACTAGTGTTGATCTCTTTGTTTCCAAAGACACCACAAATTTAACGTTTTTGTGGAAACGAAATCAACCTATAATAGAGGTTCAAAAAGTCAATAAATAAGTTAAATATCTGTATATGGATATTAAAGCATTTAAAATGGATGGTTTAGGCAATGATTTTGTAATTATTGATCAAAGAAGCCAAGATTTTAATTTAGATAAAGATCAAATAATTAAGATATGTGATCGTAGTTTTATTGGATGCGATCAACTCATCCTAATTAAGAAAAATAAAGAAATAGATGCAAATATAGAATTTTTTAATTCAGATGGAAGCATATCTGGTGCTTGTGGAAATGGCACTAGGTGTGTGGCAGATCTTCTATCAAAAGAAAGTGGTAAAAAAAGAAATAACGCTCTTAACAACTTCTGGCTCACTAAAATCAAAAATTTTAGGAAATAATTTAGTCGAGACTGAAATTGGTATACCAAAAGTTAATTGGCAAGAAATTCCATTAAGTAAGCAGCTAGATACTCAAGACTTAAAAATTGAAATTATAGATAGAAATACTACCAAACATATTGGTGGAATAGCCATAAATGTAGGCAATCCGCACATAATTTTTTTTGTAGATGATATTGAAGCATTTGACTTAAAAAATATTGGTCCGAAAATTGAAAATCATCCTCTATTTCCTGAAAAATGTAATGTGACCCTGGCCAAAGTTATAAATAGAAATTTAATAAAAGTAAAAGTTTGGGAAAGAGGAGCTGGACTTACCAAGGCTTGTGGGACGGCAGCTTGTGCTACAGCTGTTGCAGCTAACATTAATAATCTGGTAGAAAAAACTACAGATATAGAGTTTGCATTAGGTAGTTTAACAATTTCTATTGATGAAAGAAATAGCATTCATATGAAAGGACCTGTGTCTGATATTAAAAATATCAACATTAAGTTATAATGGGAATTTTTGATAAATTTAAAATTGGTTTTAAGAAAAGTGCTTCTGCATTTACATCTGGTTTAAGAGATATAATTGTAAAAAAAGAAATAGATGACAAAATATTAGATCAAATTGAAGAATATTTGATTCAATCAGATGTTGGTCTTGTTGCAGCTGAAGAAATTAAAAAAATTATTGCTCAAGAAAAAATTAACCCCAAAAAAGATATTATGCATGAGGTAAACTTGATTCTTAGAAACTATATAGTTACTTTAATGAAACCTTTGGAAAATGAGAATTTTTTTAATAAAAAAGAAAAACTTAATGCAGTCCTAGTATCTGGAGTTAACGGGGTTGGAAAAACAACAACTATTGGAAAAGTTGGTAAAATTTTAAAATCTAATGGTAACAAAGTTATGTTTTCTGCCTGTGATACGTTTAGAGCAGCTGCTATAGAACAATTAGAAAGTTGGGCTATTAAAATTGATGTGCAAATTACAAAATCTACTCAAGGATCTGATCCAGCATCAGTTGCCTACAAGGCAATAGAAGAGGCATTAAAGAACGATTTTAACCATGTTTTGATCGATACGGCAGGGAGATTACAAAATAAAAAAAATTTAATGGAAGAATACAAAAAAATTGCCCATGTAACAAAAAAAATAGATCCAGATGCTCCTCACGATGTAATCCTAGTACTTGACGCAACCTCTGGCCAAAATGTTATCAGTCAAGTTGAAGAGTTTAACAAAATTATACCTCTTACTGGTTTGATAATGACAAAATTAGATGGTACTGCAAAAGGAGGAATTTTATTAGCCCTTGCTAAAAAATATAAACTTCCAATAATCGCTCTTGGACTTGGTGAAAAAGAAGATGATTTACAAATTTTTAATGCAGAAAAATTTGCAGAAGCATTTACTCAAATTAATTGATTAAATTATTCGAGATTAAAGGTTTATAATAATTACATTTATAATTTTCTTTTAATTGTGAGTGACCACAGTTTTTTGCGATCGATGAAATTATAAATTCAAATTTTCCACTAGAAGGATATTGATTTAACTTTTTATTAGTAATATCGAATTGAAAATTTTTATTAATATTTTTAATAGCACTAATCATAACTAGTGTATTATTATCTTTTAATAAATAATAAGCAAAATCCTCTGGGAACACTGGAAAATCATACTCTTCTAAAAAAAATTTAGCCTTTGAAGGAAACCACTCGTATGAAATTAGAGGAAGTGAAGTTTTTGTTTTATAGTTATAGATATAAAGATCCTGAGGAAAATCAGTTATATAATTATATTCTTCACCTCGTGCTAAAATAGGTTTTTCTCTAGTTTTAAAATAAAGACTAAAATTTTCATCATGTGAATTCATCTGACCTATATGAAAAAAATTATCTGCAGAATAATCTTTTTCATCCGCATAAGTAAAATTAGTTACAAAGATTATAATAAATAAAGTCCTAACAATTTTTTTCATACTTATTGTATAAATATGAAATTTGTAAATTATTTGTTTAGATTGTGGCTTAATTTATTTAAACTTTTCTCTTAACTATATATACCCCACCAAAAACAAGGGCTGTCCCTATGTAATGATAATACTCGAGCTGCTCATTAAAGAATAAAACTCCATAAATGGCACTATAAACTGTAAAAATGTAAAGAGTAAAACCAGTTATAGATGCCCCAAGTTTTTTTTGCGCCATTGTGTACAAGGTAAAAGCTATAATTCCCGGTGAAATAGCTGCAAATAAAACCCACATAAAAAAATCAGAATTAAATACAGTTCTTACAAAAAAAGCCTCTTCGATTAGATAAAATGGGAGCAAGCTAACCACTCCAAAAAATGCAATCAAAGTAAATCTATCAAAAATTTTTAGATTAGTTTTCCAATAAAATAGATAGATAGAATAAAGAGCCCAACCTATTGCAGAAGCTAGCATCCAGAGGTCGCCAATTGTGAATTTAAGACTAATTAATAAAGATAAATCACCTTTAATAATAATGGCAAAAACACCTATTAAACATGAAACTAGTCCAATAATTCTAAGAAGATTTATTTTTTCCTTAAAAAATAAACTTGAGATTATGATTATAAAAATTGGAGAAGAGGAATATATAATTCCCATGTTGGTAACAGTTGTTGTTTGACCAGCTAAAAATGGAAAAGCTCCACAAACTCCACAACCCATCGATCCAATGAAAAATATTCTTTTATATTCTTGTTTTACAAACTTAAAATTTTTTTTTAAAGAACTGTAGGTAAATGGTAGTAATATTAAAAAAACTGCAGTCCATCTCCAAAAAGCTAAAGATATTGGGGGAACATACTCAACCCCACCTCTTGCAACGATTAAGTTGCTAGCCATAAAAATTGGTTGAATAAATAATAATAAGAAAGGTAAATAGCTATTTTTAGAATTATTCACTTAAAAGAAGATTTAATTCTTGTCGAAAAAAGCTTCGTAGAACATCATAAAAATTGCTACTGCCATTAAAATAAACACTGGCAATATATCCCAAAATCCTATCATCGAAGATCTAGTTAAAGTTGTTGCAAGGCCAATAAGAAATAATGTTGCAAGGCCTGATCCTAATAGAGTTGTTATTTTATTTAGCATATTTTTTACAATTTTTTTCTAGCCAGCTGGCTACACCTAGAAATCTTAAATCATCTAGCTTGTCTCCAATTAACTGTATACCTAATGGTAAATTATTTTCTCCAACAAGTAAAGGTAATGAAATAGATGGTAGACCCATATAAGTCCAAATAGTACAAAATTCAGGGCTTCCAGTGCTCTTGAGACCCTTCGGTGCAACCCCTGCTGATGATGGAGTTAACACCCCATGGTAATCTTCAAAAACCTCTTTATAAGACTCATAACTTCTCTTCATAAAATCTATCGCTTCAGCATATTCTTTGGCTGAGTACTTTAGGCCTCTTTCAATTGCACTGACCATTTCTTTAGAAAGATGTTTTTTTGATTTTTTATAATAACCTTGAAAATTATTTGCCATATCTGTTTCATGAATTATTTTATGATATTTTGGAATATCATCAAAATAAGAAGGGGTATCGAATACTTCAATATTTTTTTTAAAAGTTTTTATAAAGAACTCAAAAGATTTTTGAGATTCTTTATCAATATTTTTCCAGTTTTTTGTTTTATAAAAAATAAATTTTGGCTCATAAAGTGGTCCTTTTTTACAAACAGTTAACATTTCATCTGCCGCATAATGAATAGTTGATGGATCGTATAAATCTTTTTTTATTAATGATTTTGTAAATAAGGCAACATCTTCAACAGTTTTTCCAAATACTCCAATATGATCTAATTTATCAGATTGCCTCATAACCCCACTCCTAGAAATTAATCCATAAGATGGTTTGTAACCAACAACCCCACAATAAGAAGCTGGTCTAATAATTGAGCCATTAGTTTGTGATCCAATTGATAATGGTGCCATATGTGCTGCTATAACAGCCGCAGAACCACTTGAAGATCCCCCAGGTGTTCTTGAATTATCGTGTGGGTTAGTAGTTTTTCCAGGATGAAAATATGCAAGTTCAGTAGTTACAGTTTTTCCCATTACTATTGCCCCCTCAATCTTAAGTAGATTAACAACTTCAGAATCTTGTGAGCTTGGCATTTTTTTTCTTAGTGGAGTACCACATTCAGTAGGCATTTCAAAAGTACCTATTATATCTTTAACTGCTATTGGTAGACCGTGCAAAGACCCAAGAGGTTTTCCTGATTTTCTATACTCATCTGCTTCAGCAGCTTTTTCTAAAAGCTTTTTTTTATCAAAATATTCCCACGCCTTTACATCTTTTTCAAATTTTTCAATTCTCTCAATATATTGATTACAAACCTCTACTGAAGAAATCTGACCCGATTTTAAGTGCTCAACTAATTTATTAGTTGTTAGAGTAAATATATTTAACATTTTAAATTATTTAGTTTGCAAATAACGTTTCTGGTAGCCACAAAGCAATACCTGGAAACATATACATAAGAAACATAGCAAATATTACTATTCCTAAGAAAGGCATAATTCCGGCAAATATTTCCATCAATTCAACATTTTTCTTTTGAACGCCCTTTAAGTAATAAGCGGACATAGCCATGGGAGGTGTTAAAAATGATGTTTGTAAATTTAGAGCGATTAACATTGCAAAGAAATATGGATTAACATCAAACACCTCAAGTAAGGGTAAAAATATTGGAACAAATATAATTAGAATTTCAGTCCATTCTAATGGCCATCCTAAAAGAAAAATTATTACTTGAGTAATAATTAAAAATTGCCAAGTTGATATTTCAATTGATGTAAAAAAATGTTCAAAAATTTCATGACCACCTAGATAAGAAAATACAGACGAAAAAGTCCAAGAACCAATGAATAACCACATAATCATCGCTGTAGTTTTTGCTGTTAGAAAAACAGATTCTTTAAAACTTTGCCATTTAAGTGTTTTGTAAAACCAAGATAACAATATAGCACCAAATGCTCCTGCTGCTGCTGCCTCTGCTGGCGTTGCTATACCTGCTAAGATTGTTCCAAGAACTAACATAATTAATCCAAAAAGAGGAACAAAAGAAACTAATACTTCTTTTAAAATTTCAGCTCGTGGCGGAATATCTTCTGCTCTTGGCTTAGGTGCAATTGATGGTTGGAGCCAAGCTCTACCTACTGCATAAGCTATATAAAGTCCTGCAAGTAAAAGTCCTGGAAAAATTGCTGCAGCAAATAATCTCAAAGGAGATAACTGAGCTATTACTGAATAAACAATTAACATGATACTAGGTGGAATTAAAATACCCAAACATCCACCCGCACAAATTACTCCTGAAGCAAATTTTTTATCATATCCTGCTTTAACCATTGCAGGCCAAGCAAGTAGACCCATTAGGGTTACAACGGCACCAATAATTCCTGTGGCTGTAGAAAATAAAGTACATGTTATTAGAGCAGCTACTGCCATTGAAGCTGGCAATCTGTGAGCTGCAAGTCTTATTGCAAAAAATAATTTTGATACAATTCCAGCTCTTTCAACTAGATACCCCATAAATAGAAATAGTGGGACGGCGGTGAGCACGTTATTGTCCATAACGGTATAAGTATTTTTTACAAATAAAGAAAATATCCTATTATCAAATATGTGATCCATTAAAGCAGGATCGTAATAAGCATAATATCCAAAACCTATTCCCATAGCCATTAAGGTGAAGGCAATTGGAAAACCTAATAGCACGGCAAATAAAAATAACCCCATCATGAAGATGGCAACTTCTGGATTTGTTAAACTAAATAACATCTTTTTGATCCTCGTCCTGCGCTGTTCTCATTAAAATTTGTTCTGTTTCTTCTGCAACAACCATTCTTGCTGGCCAATGTCCAGTTTTAATACAAATAATTGCTCTAAATACTTCGGCTATTCCCTGAATAACTAAAAATACTCCCGCAGCTGGTATTAAGGATTTTACCATATAAATATTAATTTGTGCTGGGCTACTCCAACTAGTTTCTTTTATCTTCCAAGCAAGTGCAGCATATTCATAGCCATAAAATGCTAAAGACACGACACCAGGAAAAAAGAAAATAAAATAAAGTACTAAATCAATATAGCCTTGTGTTCTTGGTTTAAATAATCTGTAAATTACATCTCCTCTAACATGAGATTCAGTTGCTAAACAATAAGCACCTGACATCATTAATATTGCACCATACATCTGCATGCTAAAGTCAAAATTCCAAAGTGTTGGCTTATTAAATACATAGGCCATCATAACTTCATAACAAGTTCCACCCATCAAAATAACTATACACCAAGAAAAAGCCTTACCTATCGAGGTGCTTAACGTGTCAGCTAATTTTATGTAGGCTCTCATCATGATTTGAATAGGATACTCTAATTTTGTTAAAAACTGTACTATAAAAAAAAGGGGGGCCGAGACCCCCCCCTCTCTTAAATTATTAAAAAGTTAATTAGATTTTAACTTGACCAATTGGACCAAACTCATTTTCATAAGCTAGTTTGTAATTAGGCTGATTCATCAGCAAGTACTTCATTACTTTCTTAGCGTATGCTTTTTGAGAGTCGATTACCTTCTTGAAGAATGCATCTTTTTCAGAGAATTCTGCAACAACTTTATCCCAACCTTTTAACTGTTCAGCTAAAATAGCATCAGATGTTTGGTAAACGTTAACCTTATGTGTGTTCATCAAATCAGCTAAACTGTCAGAATATCTAACAAGTGCTTTGAAGTAGTTATCTGAGTTAGCAGCATAAGTAGCGTTCTTCAAGATAGCTTGATGAGCAGGTGAAAGGCTGTTCAGTCTCTTCGTGTTCATAGGAATTTCAAACATCTCTTGAGATTGGTGGAAACTTCCTAAGTGATAGTGTTTAGAGACATCTTGCATTCCAAACTGTGAGTCTGATGTTGGGTTGTTAAACTCAGCAGCATCGATCAAACCAGTTTTCATTGCTGGTTGGATTTCACCACCTGGTAATTGTCTTACGACCATCCCCATAGCAGTTAAAACGTTAGTCGCTAGACCAACTGTTCTATACTTCATGCCTTTAACATCAGATACTTGAGTTACATTCTTTTTGAACCAACCAAAAGGTTGTGCTGGCATAGGCATATGAAAGAATCCAGTGTAGTTATATCCAACACTAGCTACTGCTTCTTCATATAATTTTCTTCCTCCACCATACTCCATCCATCCCATAACTTCTTGAGATGACATTCCGTATGAAGGACCAGTTCCAAAAAGTGAAGCTGCAGCGTTTTTACCGTACCAATATGCTGTTACCCAGTGACCCATATCAACTATTCCATCACTTACCGCTGCTCCAATTTCTGAAGTTTTAACAATTGCATTAACAGGCTGAAGATCAATTTTAAGTGATCCACCAGACATGTCGCTAACCATGTTACAGTAGTCTTGCGCCATTTCAAAAAAGATGTTTGCGCCTGAAGGCCAAGCAGCTTGCATCTTTAAAGTAACAGTTTCTTGTGTGGCCACTGCAGCTTTTTTTGCTTTAGGTTCACATCCTGCTAAAAATCCACCGGCTACAACTGCTCCTGTAGCAACAGCTGCTTTAGCAAAAAACTTTCTTCTCGAAGGCGACTTACTTACCTTAAGAGATTTTTTATCTTTAATCATTATTTCTCCTCTATTAGTATTTGTTAATTAACCTTTTGGACTTAACTATAATTGCACACAAGAGTCTAGAGAGAAAATGACGCTTAAAATCATTTTACAATCTGAGATAGAAATAGTTTTGACTTATATAAGTTTTTCATTTTCATAAACACAGCATCTCTCAGCAGGAATATGTAGTTTTACACTATCAGAAGGCACTTCAGTTTCTCTATTGATTTTAGATTTTATTGTAAGATTTCCAATCTTTGCCGTAAGCAATTTATAGTTTCCAAGATCTTCCACTTTTTCTACATTCGCACTAATTACGTTTTCTTTTTGATCTTTGGCTATCTTAATAAACTCTGACCTTATGCCTAATTTAATTTTTTTATCTTTTAATTTTGATAGATCTGTACTTGTTTTAATTAAAGTATCATTAATTTTAACACTATTGGCTGATGATGCATCAGTTTCAAATAAATTCATTGCTGGAGAACCTATAAAATATCCAACAAAAGTAGTATTAGGTCTTTCAAATAATTCTTTGGGTGTTCCTGTTTGAACCACTTCACCTTCACTCATAACAACTATATTATCAGCAAAAGTCATGGCTTCGTTTTGATCGTGCGTAACGTATACGAGAGTCGTTTTGTATTGTTCATTTATTTCTTTAAGATTTCTTCTTAATTTAAATTTTAAATCAGGATCTATAACTGTTAATGGTTCATCCATTAAAACTGCTGCTACATCTTCTCTTACAAGTCCTCTGCCAAGAGAAATTAATTGTTTTTGATCGGCTGTAAGTTTTCTAGCAGGCAAATTTAAGAAAGATTTTAAATTTAATGTCTCTGCAACAGAATTAACTCTTTCATCCACTATTTCTTTAGAAAAATCTCTACATCTCAAAGGGAAAGCCAAATTATCATATACAGTCATAGTGCTGTAAATTACTGGGAACTGGAAAACTTGCGCAATATTTCTATTTTCAGTTTTAAGATCCGTAACATCTTTGTCGTCAAATAATATTTTTCCTGATGAAGGCCTTACTAACCCTGATACAATATTTAACATTGTTGTTTTACCACATCCAGACGGGCCTAAAATTGCATATCTCTTTCCATCTTCCCAGGTCATTGAAAATGGGTTTAGTGCATAAGTTGGATTTGCATCGTTTGGATTATATGAATGAGATATCTTATTTAAATTAATTTTAGACACTACTACCTCCAAATGGAGATGAAGCTAAATTTCCAGTTTCATCAAATGCATAAGCTTTGTTTGATTTAAAATTAATTTTAACTTTATCTCGAATTTTAAAATCCATAACTTCTTCTATACTAGTTATAATTTTTGCATTTCCTCTAGTTAGATGGAGTAGGGTTTCTGAACCACTAATTTCTGCAAGCTCTACTTCAAACTCAAATCCATTATCATTTAATTCTACATCTGATGCTCTTATGCCAAAATTAAAATTTTTATCTTTTATTTTTGATAAATGATCTGGAATATCTATTTCAATATTTTCAAATTTTATTTTATTAGAATCTATCTCAGCTTTTAAAATGTTCATTGGTGGATCATTTGAAATAGCTGCAACTTTTAAATTTTTAGGGTTTTCAAATATTTCTTTTGCAGCACCCACTTGAAGCACTTTACCCTCATCAAGAACAATAACTTCACCATTAAGTTCCATTGCTTCTCTAGGATCTGTTGTTGAAAAAATTACAATACTCTCTTCTGATAGGCCATTAATGAATATGTTTTTAAACTCTTCACGCAACTGCTCTCTTAATTTGTAATCTAAATTAACCAATGGCTCATCTAATAATAAAATTTTTGCATTTTTTACCAGCGATCTTGCAACTGAAACTCTTTGTTGTTGACCGCCTGATAATTCTTGAATTTTTCTTTTTTCATAGCCCTCTAATCCTACTAATTTTAAAGAATTAAAAACTTCTTCATTAATCTTTTGAGGATCTAAACCTCTCTGTTTTAATGGAAAGGCTATATTTTCAAAAACATTTAAGTGAGGGT
>JACKZZ010022959.1_pt1 | contig 21638 bp, 12 predicted proteins | sample 8027871 | NCBI WGS metagenome assembly JACKZZ01 (sample SAMN15724774, study PRJNA655200) | protist metagenome | isolation source: fluorescence activated cell sorting (FACS) single amplified genomes of... | place: USA: West Boothbay Harbor, Gulf of Maine | collected 2000-07-19
AGCTGAACCGTCCCGTGTGGGGCAACGCCAGCTTCAAAGTGCTTGTCAGACTTTTCGGACAGGACTCCATGGGTGCTGCACTGGGCAACGTGGCGGTGGAGTTGAGTTTCACGTACACGCCGCAGTATCCACGGACTCCGCCGAGTGTGGAGGTGCGATGTCCCGGGGAGGATGGGAAGCTCACGTCGTTGAGTGAAGTTGAATTGAAAGAGTTACGTGTGGAGCTTGTGAAACAAGCAAGTGAATTGACGAATCCATCCTCACCTTTTCTTTTTGATTTAATTCGTACAACTCAAGAGTTTTTGATTGAAAAGAAACGATCTTCATTTACTGGGAGTACGGTGTCCACTGCGATCGATCTTACAGGATTGGGAAGACAAGAAGCAAGATCGAAATGGATGGAACAACCAAATAATAATAGGTTAGAAGATGATAATAATAAAAACAGGAAAACAGGAGTCATTACTAATAATGATAATGACAATAAACAAAGGATGATGACATCTGACTTGAAACCAAAAGAACAGGATCAAATAATAGATGGTGGTGGTGGCGAGAAGAATGATGAGGAATTGCAAAGAAAAGAACGAATTATGTCTAAGCGAGGAGCGGGTAGATACCAAACCGATTTTGAGGAAATTGAAAAAATTGGTCGAGGAGGTTTTGGTTCCGTGATGAAAGCTCGAAATAATTTAGATGGAATGGTTTATGCAGTGAAAAAAATTAAATTAGAGAGCAATGATGAAGATTTAAATCGTCAAGTAAAAAATGAAGCAAGTACATTAGCCAGAATGGTTCATCCCAATATTGTTCGATATTTTGCAGCATGGGTCGAGGAAGTTCAAGAACACATTAATAATAACAACTCGTCACAATTAGATGAAGAACATACATCCATGGATGAAACTTCTCATTCTCAAGCAAGTATTGCTCGTCCATCAAGTGCTTTTATGTCTCTTTTAAGTGATGATGATGATAGTGAAAGTAATGATGATGGTGGATTTGAATGGGATTATGGGGATTACGAAGAAGAAGAAGAAGAATCAGAAGAATCAGAAGAAAGCAATCATTCTTCTCCACTTAATAAAGGAAAAGGAATGATGATAAAAAAAAATATTTCACCACATCGACGAAAAGGAGGTAATCATCCTAATCAATCTCGTTTACCTCAAGTGTTATATATTGTCATGGAATTTGTACCAAGCACAATACGTCATGTAATTGATTCGAATGAATTACAAAAGAATGAAAAACGATGTTTTGAGATTATTCGTCAAACCTTAGAAGCCCTCACGGCAGTTCACGAATTAAGAATTATTCATCAAGATATCAAACCTGAAAACTTATTAATTGATGAAAAAGGAAATGTAAAACTTGGAGATTTTGGATTAGCTGTGGAATTTTCCCAAGATCAAGAAGCAGGTGTGGGTACCACGTATTATCGAGCACCAGAGGTGGGAAGGGGTAAATGGAATGAAAAGTGTGATATTTATTCCCTAGGAGTTGTGATAGTTGAAATGTTTAATCCTCCCATGGGAACAGGGATGGAAAGACATAAAGTATTGAGTGGACTTCGCTTAGATCCTCCTGTATTTCCCAAGAAAACACCTCTTTTAGCCAAAAAAATGTTAGAACCAGAGGTAAGTATTCGGCCCTCAGCATCGGAGGCATTAAAGCAAATTCCTGGACATGTATTAATTGAACAAGCCGTGGATAATGTAACGAATCAAAATATTTTACCTGGTTCCATTGCCCATAAACGATTGTTGAAATATTTATTTCATCAATCATCCTCTACTACCACCATAAATGATCATTATAATAGTATTGTTGGTACTCCAATGGGTGGCACACAACAACAACAACAACAACAGCAAAATAGTGGTTCTAATACTATTCGAAAAAGCTTTGATGATTTTTCTCTCTCACATCATCCATCCACCAACCTATCTACAAGCGGGGGGAATACACCAGGAAGTGTATATTCAGCCATGGAAGGAGGAGGAGGGAATATAAATCGACGAGAAGAATTATTATCCAAATATTCTCAACGAGTTTTTGATGAAATGGCATCCATTGGTGTATTACCTCCCAGTGAAGTTCCTAGGGAAATATTTGCAATAGAATTAGAAAAACTTGCTATGAAATGTTTTATGTGTTTAGGTGCAACCCCATTTCGTGTACCTTTTTTATTATCCCCGTTACAATGTAATGAAAAAGACTCCATACAAGGAGTAGGATATTCAGCAACAACAACAACAACAACAGCTGGAGTAGGGGAACCTCAATTACAACAATCTTTAAGTAGAAGAACTGAACCATTTCAAGTGATGGATACTTCTGGTGCAGTATTACAATTGCCTTATGCCTCATTAACAAGAAATTTTGTGAAATATATATTAAGTAGTAATTGGGAGGAATTACATTACTTTAAAAGAGTAGAATCTGGGTTAACGTTTTGGTCTCCAAAAAGTAAGGATGGCTCATCAAGCGAACGTGTGGTAAATTATGATAGCGTATTTACTTCAAATGAATTAAGTATAGGAAAAGGTGTACCATTAACTTTAGCGGAATTAATTCATGGAGTTATTAAAGATTTATTCATACAAACAAAATTAATTGTACATAAAAGTGGATTAATTGTGGAATTAGGTCATGGTGATTTAACCAAATTAATTTTTAATATTGCAAGGGTTCCTCAAGAGACCAGAAAAATGGTAATGTTTCAATTAAAAAGGCGCAAGTTAATGAAAAGTAGGGAAAATAAAGTTTATAATGGTAAAAATAAACGAGATCAAAACAACAATTTATTTCGTAACACAAAGGAGATGGATACATTTTTTACAGAAATTTGTGATTGTCCAGTAAGCAGTTTACCAGTCTTGAGACATTTTGCAAATCCATTATTCATATATTCCGAGGATGAAGGAAAATTGGAGGAGTTTCTTCAACAGATTAAAAACAAAGTATTTCATAAAGAAGAGGAGTATGAAGAAGAAACGATGAGTATGTTAAATCAAATATTTTTTTTAGGTAAAATTTTAACCAAGAACAAAGAAGATATGAGTGTACAACGAATTGATTTTCTCACAGATCCTCCCTTGGATGTGAATGGATTATTTTTTCGCATTTATTTGAAACATCGAAGAATGACCAAAAGCAATAACAATAACAATAATAATAATAAAAACCAAACTCAAAAATCAACTGAATTTTATGAGGAAGGAAATGACTTTATTGCTTGTGATGGAGGTCAAGTTGATGAATTATTTTCTTTACCTACAACAACAACAAGTACTCTAAATGTTACTACTACTACTACTACTACTACTACTACATCATCTTCAAATTTAAAAGGATTAACCTTTCGAGTTTATATTGATCGAATTGCTAAACGACGTGTACATATTGCAATCGAATTAATCGCACCTCATCCAACGATTCGATTATGTTTTCCTGGAGAAAAAGATTGTGCAAAATTTGATGAAGAAGATCGATATCTTTTAGCATGTAAATTACGACAAGAAGGAATCAATGTGGAATGGATGCATCCAGCCGGTTTATCGGGAGAAGCTTTACTTGCTATTTGTAAAGATACTGGTAGCATGATGGTTTCCAAGGTATTGACTACTACATCCAACTTTACGAGTCCGGCAACTACAAGTAATAATAATAGTACGAATCATTATGTCTCATCATCGGGAGGAAATCCTAATCATTCTACTTCCGTAATAACACAAAGTCCAAGTACACCAGGTCATCATCATCATCATCAACATCATCGTAATTCAAGTATTGATAATACCATGAATAATAATAATATCAATAGTGCAGGGGATATGGCTGGGACTACTACTACTAGTAGTAGTACTTCTTCTTCAAATAATGTTATGGCTTCCTCTTCTGCTTCCTCTTCTTTATTGCAGATTACCAATACACCTCGACCTCAAGATTTGGAAGAAGTATATCGTATTCGTGGATGGGTACATGGTGGTAGTTTAATTTATCACGATTATTGTGATGTACCTCCAGCAACACAATTTATTGATCGAAAATGTAAGGGAGTAGATTCATTGATGAAAATATTAACACAAATGATTACATAAAATGAAAATTGGAGAGAGAGAGAGAGTGTGTGTGTGTGCGTGTGTGTGAGATAAAGTTTTATATGTCTGTTACAACTATATATATATATATCGTGTAAATTATATATTGATATATGGATGTGATGATAAATTTATTGTCCAGGTTTATGATGTTTTGGGGCATAAATGCAAAGGATGTAGGAACTTGCTACAAAGTTCAATGCCTGAATAGCTGCGAGCACTCCAAAACCAATTAAAGCGTAATATAGATAAAAGTTCCAATAATTGGTCATGTCAATGAGAAATATACCAGGATCACCCCCACCACAACTTCCAGAAGTATGGTTTCCCACAAGTAATACTCCAGACCCATTTCGTGCGGTTTCAAAAAAGTTGCAAACATCTTCAAATAAATTCACTGGAGGATATTTACTTTCCCCCGTGGTTTCAGCCACATAACAATTATCACTATCTGCAGGAAGATTAGAGCAAAAGTCCACAACTTGACATGGAGGAACTGGGCAAAACGCATTCGTTGTATTGGCAAAGGGCCGCACATTACTACATACCGTAGGTTGAGGAGCAGTATTGATACAACCAGTACAACAAGTAGTGTATACACTCAAGTAAGCATCATTCACTGAGGCAGTGGCACCTTCAAGCGCACTACTGATGGTCAGGTTTTCACCTTGAAGTTGCACAAGACCCAAATAATTAGCAAGAAAAGTACATGCAGCAATTTGAGCAGCAAGCGCCCCAATGACAAGGAGCAGGTAGGCCATCATGAGTTTCTTTTGACCACGTTCAGCATGATTCACAGCGGCCCAGCCAATACAACTCATGAAGACGAGCAGAATGCCCACACCCATGGAGATGTAGACAGTGCCGATATCGGCCACAGAAGCAAGTGACTGGTACTGGACTGCAATGTAGATGGAGAAAGCAAGAAGTGCTATTCCAAGCACAAAAGTGGCAAAGTCTGCGACATGCACGGCGAAGAAGACACAGCCAGACACTATAGGATGGTTAGTTGATTCACCCTGGCAGGGTTTATTATAGCATCATCGCACGTACTGGTTTTTGTTTTTTGTTTTTGTTGTTTTGTATGTACGTCGTCGTTCCTGATCTGATGATCAAAATATACGTTTTATCATATTGTTCCAAAACTCAGGATTATTCTTGAACGAAAAAAAACACCTGGGTGCAAACTAGCAAAAAAATAAAACTTTTTTAAATTTTTTGATTGTTGTTTTTGGGCAACTTCAATGTCATGTTAACAAGTGCCTGCAAAAGCGTACACCCAAAAAAAAAACAAGGATGCCAGGAAAGAAACGAATTGAAGAAGAAGAAGAAGAAGATGTTGCGCAGAACTATCTAACTTCGTTAGCAAGCATAGAACAAGAACTCTCTGAGTTGGCTACCATGGCCGTCACTCAACCTTCTCCTAACGAGGTAAAAGAACACGAAACAACCTATTCACAAAAAAAATTAGAGGTAGAAAGCAACATCGACACCATCACGGAGTCACATATTGGAGATCTTGAACAAGGCCATTACTATCAACTTCTTGAGCGTAATTGGGATTTATCAAAAAAAAACCAACTGTTTTCCGTATCTGGTGGAAAATCTTCCATTACCTCAGAAAAATTTGACAAATTGAAGAATGCTGCAAAAGAAACATTTGAGGATCATTTTACCTTAAGGGTGCTTAAGCAGCATGTTTCCTTTCAGGACTTGAAGCTTGAGCGTGAATTGAATTCATTGAAGGGACAAATAAACGCTCAAGCGAAAATCAACAACGCTCAAGCGAAAATCAACGACGAACTAAAGGCATCCAACGACGAAATAATGGCATTTTTAAAAGGCCAACAACAAGACAAAAAACAAAAGCAACTTGTCCTTGATAGTGCCGAATTTTTTCTACAATGTCGAGCAAATTTGATGACGAACATTGGTGGACTTTGGAAAGAAAAGGGATGTGAAAGACAAGGGCATTTTGTTCCAGATCGTACATGGGGGGAACTGTACGATGCTTATATTGATTCAGTCGAGGGAACAAAGAACACTTTCTACGAGTTGAAAGAGAATGAGCGTAAATCACTGGAAGCATATTTAGGAGAAAGTTTTGATCTTACTTCGACTACCGTCGAAAAAATTCTTAAAAGGATAAAATGGAAAAGTGGTGAAATTGGACGTGAAAGAAGTCAGACAGCTCATCGAGAATTAACCGAAGAAGTACTTGGTGAAATTTGCGAGAATAGCGATGAGGAATTGAAACAATTGATTCGTGGAATGCGAGGTATGTTGCCAGTTGACTAGACGAAAGTGTCATGATATATTGCAATTATCTTGGTAGCACTGAATTTTTTTTTTGCACAACGGCGCCCGACTTTCTCGCTCAATTGGGTCCGTGTGACACTTAGTGATAAACGCCTATATGTTTAAGAATATATAGTAACTTCTCTTCCTTTCCAATATACCGTAGTTTGTATGTTATTTGGAATCATCACGGATATTCGGCAGACATCCATACTCGTACATTGGTATAGATTTGTATACCCAATACCATGGTCCATCTTCCATATCACATCCCATGCTTGCCTACTGACATCCTTGACCGCCTTTGCCAAGTCCCGTTTCATACCCATGTACGTTGTACTACACACGGTCTCCATACTCAACTTGAAGGGATTAGCATACGCAATCTGCATCGGCGACACTTCCATTCCCAACATCATGGCTTCCTTGGACAACACAAGTGTCAGACAATCGACTTGACCATAGGATGTTCTGTACACACCATAATTTAAATCCATTTCATTTCCAATATTCCAAGGAATATAGGGAGCCAACTCAATATGATAGGTTGGGGCTTTGGATGGTGTTATTCCCATCTCTTTATGGATCGCTGAAGGTTCAAGTATCATGGAGGTTTCCGTGGGATAGGTCATGTTGTTTCAATAATGCATTGGCTGACACTAGTCGTACATCTTTGATAAAATCACCATATGTATTTAGTTCACCATCTTTGATTTGATCATGAATGGTCCCAAAATCACGGGGCTCGCTAATGACAGCGCCATAGTCGGGAAGATAAAACGGACTCCATCTCACAGGTTCCATAAACAACCCAAACTCCTTTTTTTCCCATAGTTTTTCCGTGATTTTCTCACAGTATTTCATTTCTGCTGGAAAAGATATAAGATATTCGGTTCGTTGATCGGCTCGCGATTGTTTATTATTCTGGTCACCCAGATATTCCGTGTAGATGTCCTCCCAAAAAGATTGGCAATGTTGGATGGAAGATATCATGGTTGTTAAATAAGATAGCATTGGAAAGCATGAGTTGGGTGTCTTCATATCATTGCTCCACCGTACTATGTTTTATTTCGTTATAAAGAAAACGTAGAAAAAAGCTAGTAAAATGATGAAACTCGTTAATCACACTTTATTTAGTTGTGTAATTATCTTGGAATACAAATTCACATATGTTCATGGTGATGTCCCAATATTTAGTTTTTGTCATGTGCTATTGATTGCTTATCACATTTAATAATCCATGGAACAATTTTTCCAAGCTTCTCGAAAATAAAGAAGAAAAAACAAGTTTTTGTTCTCGAATTTTTACAGAATTCGAGAACAATTTTCTGAAAACCCGATAATATAATATAATCACAAATTTTTTCAGAACTTAATTGATAAAAATAGATTTGAAAGAAAATCGATATAAGAGAAATGATGCAAGAGATTCAAAGTCAATTCGATAAGATTGCTATCATTCAAGGTAAAGCAAAGGAAGAAGAACGAAAATTGAAAATCAACGACGTGAGACGAAAAAGGAATTTAGGAAAAATAGTTGCGTATGCTTGGCAAGTGAAGACGGGGTTGAAGGAAAAAGACTCACTGGATCCTTTATTGGCCAAGAAGTTTCGCACAGAAGCAGGAGGATCAGGAATTCGATTGGAAAAACTTTTATTAGATTTGGATAATGTGGAGACTCTAGGAAATGGTGAAGTTCGTGCTGCTCGTAAGGCTCTTGTGAAGGAATTACAGAATCTTTTAAGTAAAGCAGATGATATCAATGAAAAATCAAAAAGATTAATTGAATTTCAAGAAAGAATTATGAGTAATATTACCACCACATTTAATGAAACAAGCAAAAATAACAAGATGGAGGTAGAATCTATCATGCATGAAGAAGAAACTATTGAAGAAGAAGAAGAAGAGGGAAAAACGATGGAAGATGAAGAATCTATGGAAGAAGAAGAAGAAGAAGAAGAAGAAGAAGAAGAACCAAAAATCGAAATAAAAGAATTATATCGAGCTTATGTGATTTCTGTGGTAGATCGATACGCATCAAAATCAAAAGTTTCCGTGGATGAACAAGAAGGTGTATTGACTATTTCTGTTCCAAATAAGAGATTAGTCCAATATCAATTAGGAAGATCCGTGAATTTAAGACAAATTACTAGAGAAGGAAGAGGAAATGTATTACAAATTGTACTTCCAAAGAAAATTGTACAAAAATATGTAAATCATCCATCATCTATCCCTCAAATGAGAACTGGTCGAAGAATGACATCCCCCACAAATAACAATCCTTTTTTCATGTTACCAACCGGATATCATAATAGTGATTTTTGGTCAAGATTTTAAAGGATCAAGTCCCCATAATAACAATAATAATACATGTAAATACACACCAAAATTATATGTAGATTAAATACATGAAAGAAGAAGAAGAAGGTATTTTATTTTACTTTTAAAAAAATAGATATATAATTTAAAAAATCAAATAAATGTTGTTGAAGAAGCATGTTTTTCAATTTTTTGATATTTGTCTTGTTGTCATCATAATAATAGCTTTGTTTTTACTTAAGAATTTAACAACAACATCTAATCACAAAATGAGTTTAATTTATTCACGTACTAATTTAAATCCCAATTTACGTCCTACTAAAAGTAATAATAATACGACAATAATTTGTTGTACCATTTTATTTTCAGTCATTTCCAATACCACGGCAACATTGGGATTTGCAATTAATTGAGCAATTTGTTTTCTAAAGGGAGAAAATGGTGGATATCTTGCAGCCAATAAATCTTTCAAGAAAGGCAATTGATCAATTTGAGAATACTTTTGCATAAAACTCTTTTCATGAGAAAATGATTTAAAACTTCGGAATCCATGATAGCTTCCTAAACCAGATGCACCAACTCCACCAAAAGGTAAATCGGTATTGGCAACTTGAATGACACAATCATTAATAGCAAGTGATCCACTGGTGGTTCTTCTTGTAACTTGATCTACAATACGGGAATCTTCCGTAAAGCAATAAAAGGATAAAGGCTTACCAGTAGGTAAATCACGAGTACGTTGAATGACATCTTCCTCAAAATTCTTATAACGAAGTAAGGGAAGCACTGGACCAAAATTTTCATCCAACATTGCAGGGCATGAATCAAATGCTGCGGAATCCGATTTGTAATCAAATACTGTTGGTTCCACAAATTTATCCTCTCGATCGGTTCTTCCCCCAATGCAAATGTAATCTTTGGATTCTTCCACAATTTTATTTAATCGATCAAAGGCAGCATGATTAATGATACGTCCAAACCATTCCGTTTTTTGAGCATCATCCCCATACATTTCCTTGATTTTCAAACGAAGTAAATCAATGAATTTATCGGCAACTTGTTCATCAACTAAAACGAAATCAGGACGTAAACAAGTTTGTGCGGAGTTCATGAAGGATCCCCATGCTAAACGAGCAGCTGCCATGTCAAGGTCAGCGGTTCGATCCACGACGAAAGGGGATTTACCTCCTAATTCCAATACCACAGGAGTAAGATTTTCTGCGGCCTTTTTGTAAACGAGTTTACCAACATAAGTACTTCCAGTAAAGCAAATCACATCAAGCTTTTCATTTAAAATGGCTTCCGTAACATCACGATTACCTTCACATACCACAAAAGCACGAGCATCCATGTATTGATGTAATAAACGAGCCATACAATTGGAAGTGGCAGGAGCATACGATCCAGGTTTGATCAATGCACAATTTCCTGCAGCAATGGCTCCAACCAAAGGAGCCAGGGTTAACATTACTGGATAATTCCATGCACCCATAATTAAAGCCACACCAAGTGGATCGTATACCAATGCCCCAGTAGCAGGCCAGTTGTGTGCAGAAACGGGCACGGATTGAGGCTTCATCCATTCATCAATGTGACGCAGAGCGTGATGAATTTCCACAATGGTAAAGTCCAATTCTTGCATGTCACATTCATGTGGAGACTTGTGCAAGTCCTGGTACATGGCCTTGTGTAATTGATCACGACCCTCCTCGATCAATCGCAACAAAGCATTCAACTGACCAACACGCCACTCTTTGCTCAAGGTTAAGTCAGAACGAAAAGTTTGTTTCAACTTGAGAACCGCTTCGTGGACTTTACCAGGCTCCGTGATGGAGGATGCTTCACCTTGTACTTTGGTTGCAATTTGACTTCCGTATCGGCTCATGATTGATTGATTACGTATTCTATATTTTTATTTATTATATATAATAGATATATGTTTGTGCGTTTGGACAATGCATTTGATGGTTTTTGGATATATACGCGCAATCTAGCGTCATAATAATATTTTTCGGGAAAATTAAAATTAACTTTTTAATTTTTTTCTTCTGAATTCATCAATACACTTTTTACGAAGTTATTACGCCACCAAAAAAAAAAAATGTCATCGGATTTCCCTCCCCACGATTGTCATCAAGGCACGTTTGATTTATGTGGCATAGGAGGTACTTGTAATCGAACCACACAACAATGTGAGTGCTTTGAAGGCTTTAAACCTGACTTATTTGTGACACATAACCGTAATTGTGGTCTGCCTTATTTAGTGGTGTATCCGATATGGCTTATGATGGTGATATCGTTTTCTTTGGTACAAATGTATTGGGTCATTAAATCGTTCAATACCACAAGATCAAAAGTACGTGAGCTTGCTATTGGTTTATTTGTGGCAATTATTAGTGGAATGATTGCTCCAATTTGTCTTGTAGTCCAACAAGGTGCTTATACTAGTACTATAGTTTTCTTCATCTTCTTCTATTCCTCAGCCAATATTGTAACCTTTAAAATGAGTGTGATTTTCATGACTGGAATTAAACCATTAAATTTCAAGAAAAAAATGAAAATTCGTTTTGTTCATGTATTTAATACATCCATCATTTTTGGTATTGGAATTGCAATGATTGTTTATCTCAATTTAGCCCATCCTCCTGATTATGATGTGAATTTCTTAAGGAGCTATAATACTATTGCTTCTATTATCGGTATAGCTTTAGCTTGGGTTGGATGTTCTGCGGGATTTACCCTGATTTATTATACTGAAAAATTATTACAAGAAATTCATAAGACTCATCTTGGTTTAGATCGTGTGAAAACGAGTGTACTAAATCGAGTTCGTTTTGGGAGATTTGCTGGTATATTTACAATATTAAGTGGACTGATCTTATCCTTACCAAATCCAATTATGTACTTTATGTTTGGAACTGTTCCATACCAATGGATGTTTGTCATTCTTGGAGATCTTGCTACTCGATTTTTTTTAACTACCATAGCTCTATTTATTTATCAAAATGAAAGAGCTCGAGTTGTAAGTAATTTACCTGTTGAAGAGGAAAAAGATACAATGGGGGTTCATCATGATATGACATCAGGAATACCGATGAAAAATGTAAATCATTTTCATGATAGTAATAAGAACAATAATTATCATCATGAACACAACAACATTGAGAATAATAATAATAATAATAATAATGATTCATTTACTGGAATTCATGAAGAAGAGAAAAAAGAAGAAGAATCAATAAATCTATCTCATCATCATCATCATCATCATCATCAACTTCATTCAAAGGAAATGACTGTAATTTAAAATAAATGTAACAACCTTTTCAAAATGAAATAACGAACAAACTGCACAATAACATAATCGATTGCAAGTAATTTTAAAAATCGATATGGGGATCCTTTTGCTCTTGAGATATGAACTTTACCTGTCGAAAGAGTTTTTTGTTTTGCAAAATCGGCCAATATGGAATCTTTCCTTTCCCATCGTTGATCTAACCAACCCTGAATACCACCATGTGGGAAATGAATGATTTCATCCCTTGTGAATTCTTGTACATCCATAAATACATCACCAGCCATACCAGCAAAAAGCTTTTTAACATTTGGTACTAAATGATCACGATTTCTTTCATATCCCATTTCCCAAGTAGGAATTTCCCCAGAATATGATTCAAATCCTAAAGTAACATCCATGATGATTGGATTTTTATCTGCAAGATTTTCTAATACGGCTTCTAATCCTCTAGATCTTGGTAATAGGGTATGCTCTAATGCTGGTCTTTTTTCTAATTTTGCAAAGGCCATGGATTTTTCCATGGATTTGGTATTAATGGACATTCCTTCTGGGAATAAAATCAACCAAAGTGGTTGATCTTCATCCCCGGCTAATTTTTTAATCATTTTTGAAATTTGTACACGATCACTTTCCCAATCTCGTTTAAGCCAAATAAAGTCTAGCTTATTTAACATCCATCCATAAATGGGGATTTTTTTAACACCATCTTTTAACATGACCTTCACATGTCCACTTTGTGAATTTGGAACACATTGATGAGCCAACATCCATAAATATAACCAATCCACATCGGTAATGTGATTCGCAATAATCACACGCGGTCGGTGAGGATCATTTAATGGTTTGTTGGAAGCTAATGATCCTGTTAGATGCATCTTTGTTGGTTTTAACATCATAAATATCATATCAAACCATGATTGTTGTACATAATCCAATAATGCTCGATAACGAGATCTACCAAGTATTGGAAATATTATAGAACATACTACAATAAAAAAGTTACTAATTAAGGAAAGTCCAGTTAACCCGGCTACACGATAAATAAGTCCAACTTTTTGCAATAAACTAGGTTTTGGACGATTTGGGTTTAGATATTGATTTTCTACCTTTGTAAAGGCTTCCATTGTGTTTTCAACAATACGTATGTCTATCTCTATACCCTTTTCTTTTTTCGTTCTTTGTTTTTTCTCTTTTTAATTACGCAACTTGCACCTCCTTTCTGTAAAAAAATCTTTTTAAATTTGTTGCGTAGTATCCGTGATATATAAATGTGATACACACTCATTCCATCACTCTTATTATCACCCTATATTAATAACACTCTACAAACAAAAACAAACCACCAAAAATCAAAAAAAAAATAAAAAGAGAAAGCGAGGAGATTCTCTAGAAGGATTCAAAAAAACTTTTAATATATAAAGGCACTTTAAAAATATTTTAAATATACAAAAGAGAAAGACCTAAAGTCAAGCAATGGAAGAAAAGAATGGGAACACTAAATTGAATGAAGCGCGAACTGTGGGTGAACAGTAAGTTTTATACACATATCTCACAAAAGTTTTTATAGTTTTTATTTTTTTTCGAATTTCTCAAAAAAATACGAAAAAGATAGACGTATTATAAATAAGAGACTAACATGATATATTGAATCACATTTACTCTTTGGAATGAAAATTTTTTTTTGTATTCTTTTAGATTCATCTTCAAATATTATCAAAAGGCAGCAGATGAAAATGTAAGTTTAAATAAATTTTACAAGAAAAATGCAGTATGCTCCTTTGGAGACGGAGAAATTATTATGGGAGCTGGTAAAATCAAGGAAAAGCTATTGGTACTGGATAAAGCTAATTTTGATTTAACTTCTAATATTTTTGTTTCCCAACCTACTGAAAATGGAGTTATGGTATCCATTTCTGGTGTGGTTACATTACTCGATCCACAAACAAAATCTTTGGGTAAACCAAGAAAATTTACACAATGTTTTCTTCTTGTTAAGGAAAATGAAATCTTTTACATTGTAAATGATATTCATCATTTTCTTGATGGAAATACAAAACCAAAAAATTCTTCTGGAAAATCATCTTCCCAAAAACAACAAGAAGATTTGACAAATAACCATGGGAAGAATGGTAATAATAATAATAATAATAGTAGTAAAACCACTGAATCGGATGAAAAACTATCCACCATTCCCGAATCCAACGAAGTAACGAAACAAGAACAACAAAAGGAAGAAGTAGTTATACAAGAAACGGATATAGTAGAAAAACCAGTTGTTCCAAATAAGGAAAAGGCTACTACTACTACTACTACTACTACAAAGGAAAAGTCACCACAACAAGCTTCAAGTGATAGTACTACTACCACGGGAGGAAAATCCCCAAAAGCTCGTTCCAACAACAACAACAACAACAACAACAACAATAATAATAGTAATAATAATAATACTACTACTACTCAAGAAAAACTTGCTACTTCTCAAGAAGCTCCTCCCGCTAAGCCAACTTCATATGCTCAAGCATTGCGTGCATCAGCAACCTCAAACAATACCAATGCTACTCAAGCTGCTCCTCCTCAAAAACCAAAAGAACAACAACAACAACAACAAACGAATAATCAATCTTCTTCTTCCCCCGGATTTGGTTTATTCTTGAAAAACGTATCAAAAGTAAGTCAAGAAGATCTAATGGAAAATTTATCAAAATCATTTGGGAAAATATTGAATGTTACTTTAAATCCTCAAAAAGGTACGGGTGTTGCCATGTTTAATGAAAGTGCTTCAGTAAATAAAGCATTGGAAGCTAAAGAGATGGTAATTGATGGACATGTAGTGAATTTAGAAGTTCACAGAACTAAACAAAATGGCAAAGGTGGTAAGGAAAAAAAGACCAATAATGGAAATAATAATAACGGAGGAGGGGCTTCTACTACTGTTGTGGCTAATGGTGAAAATAAGGATACTCAAGGAAATAATAACAAGGGGGGAAACAAGCACAATAACAATGGAGCAAATGGAGGTAGTCGAAATAATCGTACAAATGGATCACGTGGAGGAAATCCCTCATCATCAGGAAATAATAACAAGGGAAAACCTTCTTCTTCTTCTTCTTAATCTTCTTCTTTTAACCATAGTATATATATATATGCCAAGATGTACGTGAAAGAAAGCAACAGCAACGATAGGAGTGAGAAAATAGTTTGTATACCCATAGACGACAAGAAAAAAAAGTAAGAAATTAGCGAGAAGGAAAAAAGAGAGAGAAATGGGGAGAGAGAGAGAGAGAGATGAAGGATTGGGAAAAGAAATTTATAATATTTTAACAAAAGAGAGAAAGAGACACAGCGAGCGATTCCTAGAGTTGAAAAGCAAAAAATAAAAGAAAGGAAGGAAAATCAAATTGTTGTTGTCGTAAATAAACTCGTTCAACTGTTTCCTCAAAAACGTACATACATATCTATTCTATATATACTATATATAATATTTTTTAAAAATAAATTTTTTCAAACAAATTTAACATTGTTCTGGAGATCATGTACATCTTCCAGGGAATTTATGCATTTTTAATTCCTAAAACATCATCAACAGCAAAATTTACAAATTGTTCACCTACTTTACTCTAGAAAGTATCAAAAATAGTTTTTGTTGTGTTTTTGTCTTGTTTTAACGGCAAAAAAGCATGTAAACACACACTCTTCAAAAGATACATAATATTTGAAAGCAAAAAGCCAAACACACAAATAAGAAAAAAAAGAGGAAGTACACGAAAGAAGTAAGCTGAAAACAAGAATCAGTACAAGAGAGAATAATGAATAAGTAACTAATCATGATAAACATAACAGTGAGCTTAACCTTTGCTGATAATTGCCGAGAGGCTTGTAAGTTTTTTTCAAAAATAAATTTGATATTTAACAAACTAATTTCAAAAAAGAATCATAAACTAACAAAGAATGATCATAGATGATTCCATGAGTGATCAAAAGCGACCAAATGATTGGTTTGTATGTGGTTTTAAGGAAGGAACAACAGAAATGTAAGTAGAAAGAAAAACACAAAAAACAAAAGAAAGTACTAACCAATTTACAAAAATTTATAGGAATGTTATAGATCAAGGAAGAGGAGGTATGAAAGCTTTACAGGATTGTATGACGAAAGAATTAGAGAACAATGTGGGATTTGGAGTATTTCGTGTTACCGCTGTGGATGATCGTGGAACGACCATTTCTTATCGTACCAAATTAATTATGGTAATTCATGGAGGACCTAAACTTTCTACCATGAGACGAGCTAAGATGACTTCGTACAAGGCACAGATGCAATCAGAATTTACTACTAATTGTCAATTACAATTGGATGATGTACAGACTGAATTGAATGAAGCAAAGATGGAAAAAGAATTAAGAAGAATTGGTGGAGCTCATCAACCTACTTCTTATGATTGGACTAATGATGCTGATCATCGAACAGAATAAATGTCTTCTTCTATTTGAAAATGATGTGGGAAAAGTTTTTATTTTATATATACACACATATATATTATTAAGCGATTGATGATTTTTTAAAAAAATTAAATCAATTTCATTCATATCTTTTTATAATGATAAAATTTTAAACAGTTTATTGTAGATTTATATATATATATATATATTTCTGGTTGTTATAGTCCTATGCATCGATTTTGTATTATTGCTGTTTCTTTTTATTATTTGTATTGTTTATTGTATATATATATGTATTGGGTGGTGAAGCATGTATATAGATCACCTCATTCCTCCTATCTAATATATAAAGGAGAGGAAGATTCTGCCTATGTATGATATTTATATAAATATTTCTTCTTCTTCTTCTAATACAACATTTATTTATTGACGTTGAGGAGATACCACTGTATCATAAAAGTCCTCATATCGTTTCATAAATGTTTCCATACAATGTGATTGATATTCTCTCATTTCCTCTGGTGAAGGTGGTTTGAAACTTTGCGTGGGTGCCGCACCCAAGGTACCCATAGCTGCTTTGGTGGCTAATTTGAATGCAGGAGGACCTTCTGAGGGATGATCATAAAATGCTTTATGGCCCAAACGAATACCACTACGTTTGCGTCGAATATAGTACATGTTAGGACCTAATTGTTCCATGACTTCTCGCTCCACAAGGACATCCATCACTTCTGCTAACTCTTCCAGTTCATACGAGTGCAAGTCCACCACGTCGCGTTCTTTTAACAACGTCTTCAGTCTTTTGGCTGGAGTGCTACTACTACTGTCTGAGGAACTGCTACTGTAAGGAGTACCACGCATATCATTCATCTTAGTATATTATATATTATTTATTTATATATTTTTTTGAATTTTGAATTTTTTTTCAAATTTTTTCTACAAAAACAACGGTCATTTTTGCGATACGTCCAAAAAACCATTTTGCATTTTTTTCCGTGGCTATTTGACTTGAAAAATATATGTTCTGATGAGAATTTACATTATATGAGAGGTAATATATATAAATACAGATAGATAGAGATTTATGAATAAAATTAGTTTATTCCTTCCTCCACCTACACAACCTCAATGTTTACTACTACGACTAGATACTATGTACTAGTAGTGGGTAATCAATCATAATTACTAGTAGTTTTTAAGATGAGGAGGAAGAAGAAGAATTCCAATATAATCGAACTGGTGGAGCCACAAAATCATCCAATCCTTCTTCTTCAAAATCACCATCCACAATTAATGTTAAATGATCATTTTGCGGTAAAGCTTCTCCCACCACATTTTGATATAATTCGGAAATTTTTGAAGCTCTTACTACATCATCGGAAAACAAATCATTAAATAAACTTAATTCACCGGAGGTACTAATACTGGATACTAAAAATCCCCCATAATTCTCCTCAAATTGATCAACAAACTCTTCCACTGTCAAATCACCCTTCATGCTAATGCACGTCCACAGATTACAATCTAAATTCCCAAACTTTCCAGTACTAGCACAAGCCCTTGGCTCGAATCCAGTAAAGGAATTCACAGCAAGATTAAAGTTACTTGCGCGAAACATACTCACGTCATATAATTCTGGTGAATTCAACGCGATTTTATACAATTCCAAACTTACCAATCCAGTAGCAGCAGCAGTGGTTGTAGCAATCGCTGGAATAATACGACCCACCACTCTTTTGGCTTCCATTCTATTCATTATTGGTATCCTATAATTTGCCGCACGAATGCTTGCAGCACTCCAAATTAAATCAATGTGTAAATCATCATCCTTATTAAATTCATTGCTTTCAATGCTAATTAAACCACCTTTAGAGGAAGAAATTCCTTCCCGTAATGCTTTTAATAATTTCCAATCCGAATTTTCTTCAATGTTGTTGGAAAATACTTTTTCTTTTTTCCCAATTCCATTATGATTATTATCATCTTCTTCTTCCAAGGATGGATTTGTTGCTTGAAATTTAGGAATGGATTGCGTATGATTTTGAAGATGGTCTAAATTTAATTCTTCCTCCTTGTATTGAATACCATGTGTTTTGGCAATTAATTTGGCATATGATAAAACAAATAACCCATGATTATTATTCTTATTACTAGACGAGAAATTTTGATCAAATTCCATTGGTGTTGGACATCGTCGCTTTTGTGACCAAAATGGTATCCCATCCCCATCCTTTGCATCTGCTGGATGTTGTAATAAAAGTAAATCAATCTTATTGGAAAAGTATTCTTGAAACTTTAACCTTGCTAACATAATACAATCTTGAAATGTCATGGAAGAAAAGGAAGTATTTACTTTATATGGAAATAATCCTTCTGGATGATCATCTGGTAAAATTCCCCACAATACACTTCTTGCCGCTTGAAGTTTTTGATACATGGAATTTGGTTGCTTTTTCAATTGTTCAATGTATTCATTTAATTGATTCTTTTCACTTGCATCCCAATACGCTCGAGCCTCGGATGGATCGATCACAAATTCTTTTTCAAATACTGCATCTCTTGCCCATTGTAAACAATGTTCAAATAAATTAGGGTATGCGTGAAGTGTACATGCTGGAATTTCCTCATTGGCATCATAATCTCTCACCTGATCGGATCCATAAGATTCAGTAATATTTGGAATGACCGGTAATGTATTAGCCTTTGTTCCAAGTGTACCACTTTCCAATAATGGTTTCTTATGCAACACACATTGAGAATCCACAAATAAACGAGATGGAACATTATCCAAAGCATTAATTACAATATCTAAGGATTCCCAAAAAGAATGTGAAAAGGTTTCGTTTCCCGCATAAACCTTTTCCTCATATGCCTTAATATTCATGAAAGGATTCATTTTCTTTGCAGCTTCTGCAACACATTTCGCTTTATTTTTTCCAACGGAATTTGGTCGGAATAAAAATTGTCGATTCAGATTCGATAACTCAATCGAATCTGGATCCGTCACATGAACAATTCCTCCGCCCTCCAAAGTACAACATCCCATTAATGCTAAATGTTTCATGAGTTCACAACCCAAAGCACCTGCACCAATCACGAAAACTTTTAACGATCCTAACTTTTCTTGTGCCATATCTCCAAATACATTGGTTTGACCCAAATATCGAGTATAACCTTTCCCCCCTCCCTTTTCAGATAAAGCTACCTTGCCGATGTCTTCATCGTCCCAATCACCAGCTTTATTGGGGATTGGCATACCATCCTCAGCACTAAACATGAGCCATTGATCTAATGGGGTGAATTTTCCCGTACAAGCTTTCAATACCTCTTGTCCTGCTACACCTCCAATGAAAGCGGCAATAGGACTAAGTTGACCTTGTAATGTTGTAATTAGTTTTCGCATATTCGTTCTTTGGGAATCCGATAACACAACTTTTCTTTCCACCACATGTAAAATCCATTCCATGTCTTGTACGGTACTAGGATTCGGTAGTCGTTCATTTGAAGCTTCAAAGGCCCAAATAGCCTCCAATAAAGCAAATAGTCTCGTTGGACGAGATTCATCATCAAAACTATTGTTCACGAAAGAGGGATTTTCCATTGATTCATCAAATGGTTTATGAGATGTTATGGTAGTTGTCACTTTCACTTGTTCGAAATAACTCCCATCAAATTCCAGAGCTTCTTCTTTTCCATGAATTTTAAATTTACATTCATCTAATCTACCTTGATCTGTAAACACCAATTGAATTCGTTTCGGTTTTTCTTCTTGATCAAATGAAAATCTCACAAAATCTCCATCATTTAAACGATGGGCATGTTCAGTTTGTATTTCAAATTCTTTTAATAAAGAAGATCCTTTCCCGTTATTATTAGAAAGGTTACCATTACCATCATCATCATTATTATTATTGTGGTGACCGTTGTTGTTATTGTTATCCAAAACTGTTGCATTTAATACCAATCCTGATTTAATCACTTCCCCATCCATATCAAATACATCCCAAGAATCTGTGAAATCACTAAACACGTATGAAAACAATCCATATGCCCCAGTAACAATCAATCTAGTATTGGTCTTTTTTTCATCACTTTTTCTTACTTCTGAAGATATCTGCGAAATCCTCTGTTTTGTGGCATTCACTAAAACTACCACATCATACTCCGCAAAGCACACGTCTTCCTGGGCCACCATCAACGCCACATGACTATTCAATTCCGCCAATTCCCTCACCAACGCCTCAGCTCGTTTCATCTTTCCCATCACCTCCGTCTCCCCGAAGAAAAACCCCGCACTTGCCAAATCCGTCCAAGCACAACAAGCACCTGCATCATGCACATGCAACGCACTCACTCCTGCCAGAACCACGTTCTTGCACAGTTCTGCGCCTAGACCGCCCAAGGCACCGCTCACGATCACACGGGATTGTTGGAGACGGAGTTGTGCTGCGGCACCTAGCACGTACAGCTGTCTTGAGTACAGCTCTTCGTCCAACTCGCTTGGCTCTTCTGACATTACGTTATTTTTGTTGTGTGATGTTGTTGCTTCTTGTCTCAGAAATGTTGTTTCTTGAATGATGAATGAGATTTTTATTTGAAAAGGAAGAAAAAAATTGATTTTTTAAAAAACTGACTATTTTTATGTAAACAATATAACGAGGGAGAATACTACTAACACATACTTGAATAATGATGGATGATCAATCAGATGAGGTTACACACACACATATACATATATATATATATATATATATATGAATAGGTTATACAACAACAACACGATGAAATGCATCTTCGGATAAAATATCATGAAGTTGTAAATAACGTACAAACTTTTCCTTTGCCACATACACTTCTTGTTGTATTGTGTTGTATGGAGAAGCTAATAATAAATACGATATGGCGATAAAGGAAAATATCAAAATGAACAACATCATCACGGAAATAAGTTTCGAAATGAAATTCAAAAAATATCGAGAATATGAATTTTGTCTCACTTTTTCTTCCATCTCTAAATTTCGTTGCACTACAATCAATTCATCACATTTCACAATCTTTTCTTGTAAATTTTTTTCTAATACGACACAATCCTCCTCAATTTTTTCAAATTCTTTGGATTTTTCTTCCAATTCTAACCGGGTTTCAGCAATAATGGTGTCACGAATTTGAACACATTCTGA
>JACKZZ010008673.1_pt1 | contig 21632 bp, 13 predicted proteins | sample 8027871 | NCBI WGS metagenome assembly JACKZZ01 (sample SAMN15724774, study PRJNA655200) | protist metagenome | isolation source: fluorescence activated cell sorting (FACS) single amplified genomes of... | place: USA: West Boothbay Harbor, Gulf of Maine | collected 2000-07-19
ACCGAGGGCAGGACAAGCAAGTAAGCCATCGGAATTCCAAGCTTCACAACAGTCCGCCTGAAGATGATTTTACTGGTGCTAGTAGCCTGGAAAATGTCAAACGTGCCGAAATTCGCGTGCTTCGGATCCCAACAAATGGTGACGAAAATAGTCGGCGAATCGGCTGCGCGCACGTGTGGGCTGGCGGATTTGTGGCCGTTACAGAGGATTTACAGGTAATCGAAGGGCTCAATCTCTCTAAACAGAGTAGCTATAGAATTCATGTCCGGGCCCAGCTCTCACCTGTTTTATTAGGTGGAATGGTCCCCAAAGTGGTTACCGTATTAAGACCTCTATTCAATGTGGAGTCTGCCAGCAGCGCTCCTATTTGCGTGGGGAACCCATCGCGCGCTGGAATTGTTGTAGTAGAATCAGATGGCCAAGTGCGATCACAATTCGCAATGGGCGGGTCAAATATCGGCGCTAATAGTGACACAAAAAGTACCGCCGCACAGACCAAGACAATGGCTGTCAGTCATGTGCTGGCGCCGCATCCGACACTTGGCTTGATTGCAAGCTATGGTGTGGATGGTGAGTTATGTGTACTCCCATTAGATTTTTGTCAGGTTCTCGTGCGACATGATTGCCAGAGCGAATTAGAGCGCACGAGCGCTGATGCGTGGAGAGGTATTCGGCTACCAAGTAGCGTTGTTTGGTGTGGCACATCTACGTTTGCTTTGGCGGCCATGTGGTCCCAAGACACGCCCTGGTCCGGAAAAACCAACAGCGGTCTTTTAATGCTCTCTATGGAGCACCAAAGCGCCTTGCTTAGTAGAGCATTGATGTACGGCAGTAATATGGAAGAAGTTGTCCCTCCAAGCCAAAATCAAACGGGTCATGATCAAAATGGGCATGCTGGCGATGACGACGACCACGAAGATTTGACAGGCACCGGTAGCGCTATCAACGGTCAATACGGGGGCGAAAAGGGGAAGGGGTTAGATTCTAGCTTTGAGGTTGGCGAAAACTCTGAGAGAAATGGAGGATATGGTGTCAATGATACGTTTTTTGAGTCCAACGGCTTATTCAACAATGCACCCGTAGATGTTCCTTCTGCGATGAGCAACATCAGTAACGGCGGCTATAACAGCACGCTTAGAAGCGGAAGCATTGGTGGCGGGAGCGGCGGTGGTAGTAGAATAGGATCCCTCTCACCACTCTCTTCACCCAGAGGTCACCCTGGGTCTCCTTCTTCTCTTGCCGCAAGGGCTAGTCAACAGCAAAAGAGCAAAAACGCCGGGCATTGCGCGCGGTTCAGCTTTAAAGGGCGGTGCTTTGCATTTTTGGAGATGGACGGTGTTCGTGTGGTAGGCCTCGAGACGTCATGCATGGTACGCCAAGTGCCTGAATGCTTTCGGGCACTTTTTCGTTTAGGCTCTACAGATCCGGCTGCGATGCTGCTAGATGCGTTAGAAATGGTCGATAATGGCGATGCGGACGCGGATGCTAGCCTTCGTGCGTTGGTTGAAAGCGACAACATTTACAGGGCAGTTGAAACATGCCTAGACGCCGCGGAGCATGCAACGTGCTACGGAGTGACCCAACAAAACCTGATTCGTGCAGCCTCTTATGGTAAGCGCTTTTTCCATTTGTCTACGAGTGGACGGCCTGCTCGCGCTCGCAAGCATCTAGCGCGACGGTTTGTTGATGTCTGCAATAGTATCAAAATCGTAACAAGTGTATTGTTGCATGCAGGCACGGCGGTAACCAACAAGCAGCTACGGATTCTCACCCCTAAGGTTTTGTTGGACCGGCTTTTGTACCAAGGGCAGTTTTACTTGGCACAGCGGCTTTGCCAGGCAGCCAAAGTAAGCAGAGTGCATGTCATCACTCATTGGGCAAGTGCCAAGATCCGTGCGCACTCTGCAGCCAACGCTGCCGCTGCGGCGGCTGAATTGGCAACAGCAGTCGCAGAGGAAAGTGGCGGCTCGGGGCCTCGCTCGTCACCTCCGCTGACCCCCAAGTCGTCGTCAAAAGATCGCCAACTCGTAGAAGATATTGTCAAACGTGTAGACGAGTGTTTTAACAAGTTTGGGGTAAGGGTCCCTTTCGCTTCGCTCGCTGCCGTGGCCGCAGCAGTCGGCAATCGCTCGCTAGCGCTGCAACTTGGTGCTCGCGAGCGCAAGTTGTCTCGGCGCGTTTTGCTCTTTCTACAGATCCAGGATTATGAAAGCGCGCTTCAAGCGATCGGAGACGATGAAAGTGGCAAAGGGTGCGACCCGGACCTCATGTTGTTTGTTGCAAGCGAGTGTTTTAAAGGCTTACCATGGGACGAGATGCTCCGACTCTGCCGTACGAACGCTTCCACTTTGTCTCTTTTCTCACGATTTCTGCGCACCACTGATCGCAACGCCTACAAAAAGCTACTACTCGACTTGGACCGGAAGAGCGACAAAGCACTTGTGCTTGCGAAAGAGTCCAGTGCAAGTTTAGACGCGCGGCGCCGAATTGCTTTGCTGCGAGAATCTGGTGAAGAATTCTCTCGATCGGGCAACCGTAGCGTTGCACAATTAGCGGCCGATCACGCCCAGCTTTTAGAGCGCCAGCACGAGATTAGCGACCGTCTCGTTGGTCTTTCACTCGCGAACACGGTCCTCGATTGCGTGCGACGGGGCATGGACGACGAAGCCGAAGCATTTGCCACGCGCTTTGGCCTGAAAGCGCGCACCTACCGGATAATACAGCTAAGAGGCCTCGCCGCACGCAAGGCGTGGGCGCGCATAGAGGAACTTAGCTACCAGCAAGCGGTTCGGGCAGTGGTTGATGATGCCGACTTTTGCGAGGCTTATCTCAAAGGCGGGCGCAAGGAGGAAGCTACCAAACACGCGACACTTTTGGAGGATTCCAGCGAGAGAAAAGCTGAACTACTATTGTTCCTGGGTCTTTACGAAGCGGCAATGGAAGCTGCATTCAACATTGGAAACGTTGGCGCGCTCGAGCATGTCCGCAAGCGTTGCCCAATGTTGGCCGATCAAGTCAAGTCCCGACTCGAAACCCTCAACAAGGAAGGCCCTAAAATAAAAATCATGGGGACAGGCAAGCAGAAGGGGACAATCATCAACCAAGCCCGCGAGACATGTGCTCAGCAATAGTTGCCTGCTGCTTCACCGCCAATGGGGAGGAGAGGACCTACGGTAAAAAATCGTCTGCGGCATTTCCCTTGGACCTATTGTATTTACCTAATCGAATAATCGAATGATCGAATGATCGAATGATCGAATTATGGAATATCGAATAGCCCGATTGACGACATCAATTGCATTCTTGCCTTGCATTTTGCCTTGCATTTTGCCTTGCATTTTGCCTTGCATTTTGCCTTGCATTTTGCATTGCATTTTGCCTTGCATTTTGCCTTGCATTTTGCATTGCATTTTGCATTGCACTTGGCACTAATTATCTATCAGTTCTTGGCACTTTTGCACTCCGGCAATTGAATGTCCATAACTTTAATGTGCGGTATTAATTTTTTCTTTGGTAGCGCTTGACACCGATCGGGAGTGAATTTCTGTGAGAGAGGAAAGTAAAGTAAGTAAGGGGAGAACAGAACGGTTGCAACATATATACTAGTGGAAAGTGAAGGTGCAGTCAGAAAGCTCCTTAAACGCAATGGCGGGGAGGAGCGCGGCTACTGGCCCAAGTGGTGCGGCTACAAATAGCAAAAGCTCAACCGTGAAGAAAAAGTTAGATGCCACGCTGAGCCAGCTGAAACATACGCACGATGCGTTGGTAGCGAAGCAAAGCCAAAACAAGGCAAGCCAAAACAAGGCTGGTCAGAGCAAGCCATGTAGCACAGAGACGAGGCCGAATGCGGCCAAGGTGGCGCTTTTCAGAAAAGCAGACACAATAGCTCAGAAACAGCCGAAAACCCAAACCAAGGGAGACTTTGAAGAGGAAAAAGGGTCCAATAGCTCCGGATCTTGCCTTGCGGAGACGCCCAAAAATCCATCTCGAGGAATGATGCCCAAATGGGTCCCGAACCCTCTTGCCAGTGCTTCTCGCAAACGGCCATCGAGTGCGCGACAAGTGCGGACGAAGAGTTGCCAAACGCGACCAAAAACTGCTATATCCAGCAAGGATTCCAAGACCCTAGCGCGAAATGAAAGTGTCGACTCGTTGACAGACGCAATTGCTTTGCTTGGCTGCGTGGAAAAAACCGAATTTTCGAATGAGGATACTCAACCTCGTCGCAAATCTAGCCAGAGCCCAAAGAAGAGGAAAAGTAAAGCTCGGCAAAATCAAATCTGTGCAGAAGAGAGCACGATAGTAGATAAGAAGAGCTCGATCGAACAGGCGTCAAACAATAGGCGCCGGCCGAGCAGGAAAATCTGTCCACAGCCCAATGCTTCAGCAACAGAAGCGTCTACCTCCGACCTTGGCCAAAAACTTCAAGCTCAGCGAGCCAAAGTTCGTTCTCAGCAACGAAAACTAGCTTTAGCTGAGCGTCAGAAACGTCAAGATGCAGAAATGAGGCGTAAATCCCAAGATGTAGCTCAGCTCAAACAAGATTTAGGAAGAATGCGACAGCAAATACGCGCAGATGAAGAGCGCCAGACCTGTGCGCCCTCAACTCCCAGTGAAAAGTGCAAGCCTGGGGCTCCATACCGTAGAGCTGCTGCTCATGCAAAAACTTCTCCGCGTAGTGCTAGAGACGAAAAATATATTCAACAGGATGAGAATCAAGTAATACGTGGCGAGCAGCCACTTATTGCAAAGCGTGATCAACAGCGTTGGCAGAAAAATTGGTCGCTTCTTGAGAGCAATGCTACTGAAATTGCAGCTCCCAAATTAAAGCGCAGTAGCTCTATTTTTGACAATGATCGGGTTTTGGATGCTGGTACAATTTCTAATGATACCATATCCACGGTGGGCCAAAATCAAGATACCTCAACTGCGACACACGTTGTGCTTCATACAAGGGCAGAGAAGAAAGCTGTAGAAAGTAAATTATCTGTGCCGCAAGAATCAGAAAATATACAAGAGAAGCAAGAACAAGAACAAGAACAAGAACAAGAACACGATGATAATGATAAAGTAGAGAAAGACGCCGCCATCACCGATGTCGCAAAGGAAGACCACGACGATGGCTACGATGACTATTCTGACGACGAAAAAACAGAAGAAAGTGCAGAGACTATTGAAAGATCGCCAGTCGTAACGCCGCCTCGAGAAACCCCGTCACCTCCTCCTCTGCGGATTGATGCAGCTGTAGCTGGGCCCATTTTGGAACCTACCGGTTGCGAGCCCGATGAATTATCAAGTAACGAGCTTCGGCCTGCACCACCAGCCGAAGCAAAACCTCCTCCTTTAGTAGTTGCTGTCAAGCCAGGAAATATGCAAGCAAAAGACTTGAGCAGCAGCTCCCCCAAAAGTACCACCAAAGACGAATCTTCTGGGTCCTCGGACGAAATCATACCTCCATTTGCATCTTCAGCGACAGGTGACCTAGCGTTGATCGGACTTTATGAGCGCTTGCGAACTCAAATTTCTAAGCTGGACTGCATTGATATGCAATCTTTAGCAAACAACTTTGAAGCTCTTCAGAGAAATTTAACGACAAGAATTGAGAATGACCCGACATCGCCACACTCTGTTGCCTCACCTTCACCCACCCATCAAAGTACATTAGGCAGCACAGCGAGTCATAGTAATAAAGGAGAAAGCCCAAAGAGTGCTGCGAAACCCTCGAAAGGTCAGAATAGTTCAGATACTCCCAAAAGGTCTTCAAGTCCAATAACCACGGATGGAGTGCGGCCAAAAGCTGTCACTAGCGCATCTGCGGCACTGACTCCTGAAGTGGCTCGCGTTGAAGAAGAAGATCTTCAGAGCGAGCTGTGGAAAGTCAGTCAACTCATTTCAAACAACATGCAAACAGTCACGTTATCCACAGGAAGCAACAACAAACTTGACGAGGGTGGAAGCTCGGAGCTTCAAAGGTCATCACTAAAAATTGCAAAACAAATGGAGGCTCTCAACGTCTCGATGCGAAGCCGATATTCGATCCAGCCATTGGATGAAGCCACAGAGCGCGAGTATCAAGAGTTGTTCGCTCGTGGCACTAAAGAACGAGAAGTTACATTAGACAAACCGGAGAATCAGATGCTACCGAACGAAGCAGCTGTGGTACAAGCATCAGACGCGTTGTCCCCCAACTCTGGCAAATCTTCTAACCGACCAATGCCAGGGCTCCAATTGGGGTTGGGAAACCAAGAAAACCAAGCAAGCTCAACTTTTGTTCCCTCAAAGGCTGCAAATTCTTGCAATGATGAAGTGGAAAGCAATGAAGAGGCGAGGGTTGAAGATGAATTGCAAGAGGTCGCACCGGTCGAATGATTGTCTAAGATGGGCTCTGAACAAGAACAAGTCCGTTTGTAGGGCAGGTTCCTGTGAATTTACATTATGTGCTTATTAATTAATTTTACATATCAACTGCGGTTTCTTTCATTGGCCCGATTGCGTTCCCTGCGTTGCTACGACGTTATCTCGTACTAAAGCATAGAACCACTTTTGAGTTAGCTTTTGGTCGACTGCATCAAATCTCCACCCAAGCATGTTGTAGCATTGTGCACACGCCATTATGGTCCAGCTGTAGCCGGGAAAATACGAATGAGCCGTTTCTGGTGGCGAAACTAATCGCGACTGACTGCATTTGAGGGTGGTCATTAAATGATGGACATGGCCTTGAGGGTTCACAAAATTACCTGTTGAACCTTGCGTCGACATAACTACCACGTCATCAGTTGTACAAAGCTTCACCCCACATTGACCGCAAGCGATAGTTTGGCGCGTATTTTCTAGCAAGTTGATGCATCGGAGAAGTCTTTCCGAAACATCATCCACGTTGAACAAGTCTAATCTGGTACTTGTCTGGGTTGTAGGAACATTGGCTGCTACCCAGTATGAAAAAGCTACAGCGTCAGCACGTGTAGTTGGTATTGCCACAAATGGCGCTTTTTCACTTGTACTTTCAGCATCACCAACATTATCATCGTTAGCTTCTTCTCCTTGTTGATGCTCTTCTCCTTGCAGTTCTTCTAACGTTGGTCCAGCCCCGCTTAAGAGCTCGTCATTCGGATCGGATTCAGATAAACGCAAATTCGCTAGTTCTGCGTCCCGGGCAGTTTTTTGGGCATAATGGTAGTCGCAAGGTAAAAGGAACCGCTTTCCTAAAAGAGCTGCCTTTTGAGCAAGCCGTAAAGCGTCAAAGCGATCATGGACAAGTTTTGGGACTGAGGTTGCGTGCCGAGATTCTCCCCGCACAGGATCTGGCAGAGCATCTCGAATTGGGGCCACAACTGCCAAAGTCCAATAGTCCCTGCTTAAATCAGTGCCTGAAAGATTTTGCACCATTCGTGCTCGCATCAAACCCCACGTCAGGACAAAAACAATATCTTGAGGGCCAGCTTGAGGGCCGTCTTCACCTTCGTCGGACGAAGTATCTTCAATAGCGGTACGCGAGTAGCGGACTAATCGCGCTATCGTGCCAACATTTGTTCCATCATTATTTTGGGCCCATAGTCCAATCACCCTCGGAATCTGGAAGCCCCAAGTCATTAACACTTGATCCTCAGGAAGGTCTTGGCAGGCTATCGCAAGTTCATGTAATCCGAACCGCAAAGGATAAGCTTGTCCAGGAAACACGGGTTCGCCCACTTGGAGAATTGGCAGTACAAGGCTTTGATTCTCCTCGCACACGCCGCCATTGTTCAATCGTGTCCACCACCGGCCTCGCCTGTCCCGAGCGCTTACTTCATCAGCAACGTGTTCCGCCGAGCCTGGAAAGTACGAGTGCTGGGCAACAAGGCCAGGATTCAGTCGCCGCCGCTGGGGCGAAGGAGCCTGAGTCTCGGCTTCTTGGCCATCTTGCAATGCTTGATCATCGTCGCGACCACGGCCGTCGTCGCTGCCATCGCCATCGCCACCGCCCGTGCTCTCCAACATGCTATCCATTTTCCCCTCTTCCAAGCTAAGCCATTGAAGCCAAGCCAAGCCAAGCCAAGTCAAGTCAAACCAAGTCAAGTCAAGCCAAGCCAAGAACCCGAAACAATACTAAAAGAAAGAGGGATGAATTAAATAAAAAAAAAGGAGAGAGAGAAAAAACAAAAACCAAAAGAGAGAGAGAGAGAGAGAAACTTAGGTTGCTTGAGGCGGCGGTTCTTGCAAGTTCCACTCCGGCGTTCATTCATCTAGTCAAATAAACTACATGGCGAGTGGGGAGCGCGAGTGAAGGACGATGGAGCCAGGGGACCCCACGAGGAAAAGTCCCGGTCCTCGTGCCGGGGGAACTTCAATTCAGGGAGGAGTCACGGTTCAGACGATACTAGATGACTGGCGCCGGACGGGGAAAGAGCCTTCAATTGTTGACGTGATTCATTCACTGAATGATATGACTGAAGGACTTGCGCAGCTCCAAAAGACGAGCCAAGATGCGTCGATTGAGCGGCAGCAGATTATGAAACAAAATCATGGGATCATGCATTTGTTGGAAAAACTTTCCGAGCAACTTGGTTACTCTAAATCGGCGTTTGATGCTTCAAATTCTCCCTCCGAGTCGACGCCGGCAACGGGTCTCCAGAAAGCATGGCGGCAGATCTACCGGCGGAACCTGGAGAAAGAAGAGCAGTCGTGGATGGGAATTCAAGAAGCCGTTCATCTCCAGGATGAATCTTTAAGTTCTAGGTGTGGCAACTTGGTCAACGTCGAAGCCCCGCAAACTGCTCAACTACCAAGAGCTCTCTCAGACATGGCGCTGAATAGTTCCCTGACATCTGGATTAGAGGCAGCTATCAAGCCATCCAGGCCGAAGAGAGCTCTTTCGGACTCTGCGCTGATTATGATGAGTTCCCGAAGGAAGGTCTTTTTGGAAGCGGCGGTGATCCCAACCGAGGCCGAACCACTTTTAAATGCTCAATCCGTCTCTAAGAACACAGGAGAAGATGAAAGTTCATGCAGCCTTCATTGCCAACCTCCGCAGCACCAGACGGAGGAGCAGGATGAAAATAGAATGCGACAATCCATGACACGCAACGAGACTGGTGCGAAAGAATTGCCCGCCTACCAGTGTTCTCCCCAATGAAATTTAGTTGTCCGAACTAATTAGGTATTAGGATTAAATCAAAAAGACAAGGTGAGTTAACATTGGGCTCTTTGTTTTCCCTTCCGGGCAAAGCAGCTCCAGGAATATCACAGCTTCAAGAATATTTATTTGTTTATTCGCTTCTTGCGTACGGCAAGAAGCTTCTTTTCCAACTCTCTACGTTTTTCGACTGATAGGCGATCTTTATGTGAGCCGCCCGACTTGTTTTCGGTTACATTGTCTCCAGGCCTGTGGGCATAGTCAAAGTTGATCGGTTGCGGAATGACAGCTCTATAGCTTCCTTTTTCCTCGGCATCTTTGCTTTTCTTCGATTGACGCATACGGGCAAGATCGTCAAACTTCTCTTTTGCCAATTCACGACCTTTGCGCTCCTGTTTGAAGCGAGCTCGTTTTGGCGAGCGGTCTACCGGGGCATCGCCGTCATCATCTTGCATGGCCATTGAGGCTCGTTTATTCTGTCGCTTGTAAATTGACTCGGACCATACTTGCATGCGGCGGCGTAGAATCTGGCGATTTTCCTCGGTTTCTTTGGGGTTACTAGCAAGGAATGCCACAACCTTGCCAAGTTCACAACGCTTGGCTTCGAGGTGCAGTTCAACGTCGATGTTGAGTTGAGGCAGGATCTTGATAAGGCGTGTGCGAATCGTCAACGATGGCAGAGCGCTGTCGATCTTACTTGGCCGCAGCCATTCACCGAGGAGAATCAGAGCCCCTTGGTCCAACAGCGTCGATTGCATGTCCACATTAAGAAAGCCCAGTTCTACATCATCAAGCATGGCCAGTTTGTGTGTAGCAGGCTTGCGCTTGCTGCGTGCTTTGTTGTCACGGATCACTGCCTCTTTCATCCGTTTCAGAAGTTCCATCGCCTGATCTGCTTTTTCACTGTCACCCATTTTCTTTTTACGCTGTGCGCTCTTCCGCTTAGAGATACCCTTGAGAATGCCTTGAAACGAATCTGGGTCAACGTCGTCGTCAGGTTCCACAGCCATGGCTTTTCCAACCTTGCCCTTGGACGCATCCTCCTCTTCCATATTATCCTCGTCACCGTAAGGATCCTCGTCGGAGTCAAATTCTTTCTGCTTCGCGTACTCTTCAGCTAGCGAGTCGTTATCATCGTCACTGGCAAGAAACTGGTCTTCACCGCCTTCCTTGCTTTTCTTGCCTTTTTTCTTCGATGGCGACTCGCTCTTGCCGTCAGCTTTGGATTTTTTCACCTTGATTTTTTTAATCTTCTTCTTTTTCTTCTTGTTGCTCGAATTGCTATCATCACTGCCGCTGTCGCTCTCATTGTCGCTTGCAGGAGCAGCCGCCTTTTTTTTAATGATTATTTTCTTCTTGCCAACCTTTGGCGCAGAGTCGTCTGATTCATCATCATCGGAAACGTCCTCTTCCTTCTTTGTCTCATTTTTCTCACCATTATCCGCCCCCTTGTCACCCTCTTTTTCCTTCAGCTTGTCCATGACCTCCGACACTTGTTTATCGTTATCAGACTCAACGTCGCTGCCGTCGAGTTGGTCCATCTTGGTGAAAGCCCAAACACTCGTTTGTTCTAGCAAGTTTTAGAGAAACAAGTGAGGCAGCACTCTGACTGTCTTAGCCCTCTCCGGCTCTGGCTCTCGCTGCGGCTCTCTTGTCCTCTTGTTGTCCTTATGCTCTCTCGCTCTCTCGCTCTCTCGCTCTCTTGCTCTTCTTCTTCCTTCAATGCTCTCTCGCTCTCTCGCTCTCTCGCTCTCTCCTCTGCGTCCTCAGTCAAATCTCACAAGATATAGAAAAACAACACCTTGGTCTGTGCTCTTTTTTTTTCTTGTTTTTTCATTGATTGAGACCTTCCATCCCCTGATTCTCCTCCATCTTTTCCTTGCTCCTGTTGCTGCTGCTGCTGTTGTTTCTACTGTTTTTGTTGTTGTTAATTGTAGTTACAAACGCTTTCCTCTTTCCTTTTTTCGCTTTGCTAACAGTACTGCTAACAGTACTGCTAACAGTACTGCTAACAGTACTGCTAACAGTACTCACAGTACTCACAAAAGGTTTTGTAATCTTTTGTTCAATTTAGCTGTTCTTGTTTTCGCTACAGCAAAAGTACTTGAATCAAAAACGAGGTGCTTGTGAATAAATGGGAAAATGAGTTTCTCCTCTCTGCGTGCCGCAGCCAAAGCCATGACGAAAAGAGAAAGGGTTATTCGTCTGGACATTTCCAAGTCCGGTGACTTGCAATGCAAGACGATCATGTGCGAAAAAGTCGGAGGGGCTTGCCCGTGCCGACTTGCGCGGTTTGTAGGTCAGGCGGCATCTCATCTCACCCATCTTGAGGCACTGGACGTGTCGGACAGTGCGCTAGATGTGCTGCCTACCGCAGTGTTTGAAAGCTTACCGTCTCTAAAAGAGCTGAGTGCGCGGAATAATAAGCTCGTGGAGTTTCCGAGCGAAGTCAACTTATTAAAAAACCTAGAAACGCTCGATCTCAGGGGAAACTCGTTAAAATCATTGCCTCTGATGGAGCTTGCTTATCTGCAGCCAAAGCTCAAGCGGGTCGACGTTCGAAATAACCCAGTGGAACTTCGTCAAAACGTTGAGCAAGCGTTAGTGTCTACGAAGACAAAGGAGTTGGAAAGCATCCTGGTTTTCATATGACTTGATGAAATTCAACCTGTACATAATCCCGAAATGCGATCCAGAAAGACGCCCGGTTCGAACCGGGCACGAACTGGCGTCGCGAAGGGGGAGGCGGGGGCGCGCTAGATGTGTGTTGGTTTGTAGTCAGACTGGTGTGTAGAAATCCAATCAGTGCAAAGCCTTTGCTTTCTCCCAATCAACGCAAGCGAGCGACAAGTGCACGCTCAAGACCTTTATGCCGCAGTCCAAAGGCTAGTCTTAATTGCCAACACCGCGCATATCAAAAAGGCAGATAGCTAAATAGATAGACCAAGTTTCAATCTTTAAAAAGTTACATCTAAGAAGAAAGAGTAGTGCAAAGACTACTCTGGTTTTGTGTGATTTTGCTCTAAGGGATACAAGATAGGATTCACCTGAGACAACCATACCTGTTAATTTGAGCAGAACAAGACGCCAGTGTTAGTAAAGCGTTTCACTGTTATTTTCTCAAAAACATCAACTCTGAACGCCGTAAAATACAAAACGAACAAAGGAACAAACAAGTAACACTTACCATAGCCCACATCATCCACATAGAGATGAATGCTACCATTGTAAAGAAAGCGCACAGCTGTGCTTCACCTGGGGAGAGTTTTTTGGCAAGCTTCAATCCTTGGCCACCGCAACAGCATGCAACTCCGATCGCAAGATAACACACAGTACCCACCCAAAGCGGTTTGAAACCCTGTGGAATGTAAACTTCGACATCGGTTGCCTGGGCGATCCGTCGAACAACCTCGTCGAGCATCTTGTAGCCAAGGGGCAATAACTAAAACTAAAAAAACACACAAGAGGAGTGGTTGATTCCAAGCAAGCACAGTCAGACCAACCAAACGCACGAAAGCCGCTACGAACCAACTTATCAGAGCGCAAGCTCGCGATATGCGCACTTTCTTGCTTCCTCTGCTCGAATCTTTTCTTCTCCTCTCCCTCGCGCGCCGCCCTTCTGCTCAAGCCGCCGCCTCTCCTCTATCTCTCTTCTACTACTCTACTCTTCGACTCGCATTGAAATGAGAGAAACGCGTTGAGAAAAACACTGCGTTTCGATGGATGCGTTAAAAAAACAAAAACCAAACAATGTCAAGGGGTGTGTTTTGTATATAGCGATTGAGAGGGATTGGTCATCTCGAGACTGGCTCGCTCGCGCCTGTTTGTCGCGGCCGATTCGCCCAACATCTGTGTTGTTCGCGCGGGGTTCGCAAGGTTTGCTAGTACCCGAGGTGAGGTCTCGCTCGAGAGAGGAAGGTTGGAGGGAGAGCAGGCAGGCAGCAGTCGGAACGAACTGTGTCACGTAATTTACGCTCGTTGCTGGAAGTGCTCTCGAGAGCACGTGACGGTGGCTTCGCGTGTGGTATTGACCCGCAGTGATTGCTAGGATACCGCCTTTGCTGAGGGTTTTCAGAGCACGTGAAAAAGAACAATGGTCCCGGAAAATCAAGTATCGACCAACTTGTCGTCGTCTGATGACAGAGGTCTGAGCGATGCCCAAATGAAGGAGTTTTTCAAGGCCGCCGGCCAGAAAGCTATCGACATGAAAGAAGCGAACATGTGCTTTACGCTGTCTGATGCGGACGGGACTGTGTTTGCGAAAGATAAGATCGATTCTTCGATAGCACTTTACTACAAGACCGCTGCGGCAAAAGCGCGCGCACTTATTGCAGCAAACGGGCGCACAGACGCCCTTGTTGCACCTAGTGACCCTTTTGGGTATTTAGCTCTTCTTTTCTACAAGTTTCCGTTGACAATATTATGCGGGAAAGATTTCTACATCCGAGGATGCGTTAAGCTCGAGTGCAACAGCAGCACAGAAAAATCCAATTCAACAACCGTATATGCAAGCTCGTCTGGCAGTCTTGACGCGAACAAGGATTTGCTATGTGTGCACGAAGGGCTGAGCAAAATTGGGTTCGAAGAAGGCCAAGATGGCATATGGAGATCCAAACTATAAAATAGTCGTTTTTAAAGCTTCTGTAACTAGATTTTTGAATCACAAGCAAGCTCAACTTGATTTTAAGGAATTAACACAGCCGATCGAGTGCCGTTTTAGGTTCAAGCTTGGAAAGATGTCGAGGCTGGCGAGGTCGTGTACAAGGAGCAGTGACTTTGATGATCGAATTTTCCTGGCCTGGTGTGGGCCCCAGCAGTTGGTGTTTTTCGGCAAGTTTAAGCAGCTGGATTTGGAATCCTTTATTAGAGAGAGCCAAATTTCCTCGGTTTTTGCGCAGCTCTTTTACTGCTTCAAGCGCATTCATCTCGTGCGACAGGATCAGTTCAGAAGCTACAAGTATCCCTGAGCGATTTAATCCAGCCATGCAATGAATGAGACACCGCCCCCCTGCACTTTTTGCCTGGGCAATAAATTCGCGCGTAGCGCTGAGATGATTATCAAGCATGGGATAATCATCATCGTCATGCGCTTGAAATTCTAGTAACTTGATATTGCACGTTTGAAAGACCTGCGAGTCAAGTTGCGCGCTTTTCCCTGCAGCATTGATTACATGAGAAATGCCCAATGATACCAGCTTGCCGATATCACGCGCTGGGCTGGCACCGCTGATGAAAAGGTGCGGTTTGATTTGTGACGGGAAACCGCTGTTTTGACGGACTAGAGTGGCCTGTATTTCCTCATTTGAAAGGCCTTGCTTCCAATCGAGTAGCTCTGGATTTTCTAACGCACACTCCCAAGGCCACAAATCTTGAGCGGCATTGCCAATCTCTTCTTTGCCTAGCTCATTCTTCTGCCTATTCACAACTTGAAGGTCAGTCATTGCCCCAAAACCAGTCGAATTTGTTCGGACGAGGTCAGAAAACGTGGTTTACAACACAGCATTTCACTTTCAACTTCTTGACAATTTTTTGGCCGGTCATCTAAGAGTTCCACGTCTGAGTTCCGGGACTTCCCTGCGTTCTCCAAAGTCCAAACCCACGTATGCTTGCGGCCGATCTGTTTTGCTAATCTTGCAATGTCTGTGCCTACGTCTTCTTACGAGAAACAGTATCAGGCGGATTAAGTGGCATTACCAAAACTCAGGGCCGCGGAACACTGTAATATTATTGAGGCGGCCACGTCATACCGTGACGGAACCTTTTTTTAGAGTTAAACTTTTTAGTAGGCAGCATAAAAACCCAGGTGCCCAATCTACACTGGCACTTTGGACGTGTGTGTATCTGAATTCCATAGAGCCGCCCCGGTAAAGATCACGTGTTGGACCACTCCAAATTGTGGAGTCGGAGTCGAGAGCAAACCTTCCGACGATCGCTTGTGAAAGAATTCCGCTGCAGCATGACGCCATTGCGGATAAGTTGTCCAGATCTGAGGTGATAGCGGTGATTCCGTTGACCACAATGATTAAATTAATTCAAATCTGCCGTGCTTGCCAGCTAGTAGTACATGATGATGATTCACTTGGATTGCCTCGCTCACCTCTCGTTGGGCAACAGGGTTGTTCCGTAAAAGCGACGTGAGTAGCGACCAGCTAACTACGGCGTCTACACCGCACACGCCAATGCCCAAAGACCGATACGGCATGACGATAACGGGCTGCATGCGTACATAGACTAAATTTAGAGAACTGCCGCAAGTGTTGTGTAGGCTCGTTGCGCTTTGCGCTGAAAAGCTCTTCTTTAAAGCGGCGCGCGCGTGCGTGAAAGGCGTACGCACGATCTTCTTTCTTTCGTACACGCCGGGGAACTAAAAACAAGCAGTGTACCTAGACCGAGCCTCGAGCTGCACCTTGCGCACAAAATTCTCCGAACGTGTGAGTTGGCGAGCATTCATTTAATCTTTAACATTGAGGACGCCAGCCAAACTCATTTCCGCAGCGCCATCGATGCTGATAATTCAAGAGGAATAATTTACAAAAGTGCCAATATTTTTAATTTTATGGTTACAATGGTAGGCGCTCTTTATGTTCGGTTGCTGTTTTACGTGCTCTTTTGCTGTCAGTCTCGTTCAATAATATTTGTTGTGACTGCTCGATATTTCCTTCCTCCCGGCTTGTAGCCTTGAGCGATCAAAGTTGAAACGCAATAGGACGCAAGCCAAGGAGATGTGCACGGCATCACGTTCAGACGTCGAGCGGCATCACATTTCATCGACATAGTTGGGGTCGTTCGGCGACATCTTGTCGTCCTCATGCATGTCCATCGGGTTGCCCCACGTGTATTTTCCCCCAGCGCCGTCCTTGCTCACCTTGCGGTCACGGCCGGTCTGGCTCTGCCGGTCTTTATCGCGTTGTACCTTGGGCATGTTGGTGGGTGGGGTAAAGCAGCTCAGAACTCAGTCGATTTCAAAACAAACGCGTAGCTAGCTCGCAGTAAGGTTTCTGCAGCCTCTCCGACAAGCCTCCGAGAGAAACAGAGAGAAACAGAGAGAAACAGAAAGAAACAAGGATTTTTCCTCAACCTTTCTCCCACTCAAAACACTGAAGAAAAATCCAACTATTAAAGTTTTCGAAAGAAAAATGGATTCAAGAGTCGATAGCGCCATGGGTCCGTCCCCGTGTTTTGATTTCAACGAGAGTTCATCTTTAACTCCAAGTTCCCATATGAATGGGTTCTGGGTTCCTTCAACTTGGACGCCGAGCCTGCCAGTGGCTCTTGAATGCTGGGATGACGGTTCTCGAGAGCGCAGACTTGAGAGTTTTGCGGGTTCGCCAGATGGACATCGTTTGCCTCTCGACTGCCTCTCGCGTAGTTATTGGATCTTTGAAGCCGCTTGCCCTTGATGGAAGGATAATGCCGAACAGCACTTGACCGATTAATGAGATTCGTTCCTCAGAGAAGATAAAAATGAAACATACATGTGGGTAACTTTTTCTCACAAAGATATCTCTAATAGCTCTCCTAATCTACGCTAGAAAGAGCTTCCACCCGCGCTGGAAGAAGTCGGTGATAGAAAAGCGCGCCAAGAGAAACGCGAATTTGCTAACGGATCACAAGTTTCCATACCAAAGCGCTTGGTCATTCGCTCTACATAAGAACCCCTGCTTAATAAATTGTCAGCTTGCAGAATTTCGCGAGCAAGCATTAGACCTGAGCCGGCGGCTAAAGTCCAGCCAATACTTCCGTGACCAACGTTGAGCCAAACGTTGTTTCCGCGCTCTGTCGTGGCTGCACCGAGAATAGGCAAACCGTCTGGCGTCAGTGGACGTAGGCCACACCAAGGGCGTCTTACACTAGTCCATGTCATACCGGGAAACACCAATCGAGCGCGAGCGAGGAGCCTCTCCTCGTAATTAGGATTTGGAGCGAAACGTGCAAGTGGGTCCACACCGATAAAACCCAGGTTCTTCTGCACCCCGGACGACTTTTCACCGTCCAAATCCTCAAAGTCTGCGAACCCCACTAGACGAAGGCGGTCGTGCTTGGCGCCCATGGGGGTTGCTTGAAAGTTAAGGCTCCCACACAAGTAGTCAGCGATTGATGCTTTTGGGCCATTGCTCACGCCTTCGAGGTCTAGAGAACAACCTTTCATTGCCTGTACTTGCAAATTGATGTCAAGTGTGTCGCGCAAAAAAACTCGGGCCTGAGGTCCCGTGCAAACTACGACATGATCTGTCGGGATAGCACATGTAGTGGCATTTGCCTCCTCCTTATCGCTCCCCCGCGTGACGCTAGTCACCATGACTTGCTTTACGGTCCGGGTGCCAGGCATAAAATCAAACCCCGAGACTTTTGAGTTGAACTGAAATTGGATTGGTCGCGTACTCTTGCTCGATAGAGACGCAACTTGGAGCGCATATTTCCGCGAGTCTACAGAATAGTCATCTTTAGCTACTATACAGCTAGGCTCCATGCCCGGCGCTCTTGCAACGCGCGAAATAAAAGGGCCAAGTGAAGGGTAGCGCGTTGCACATTCATCGCAGTCCAACGTTTCCCAATTCGAGTACCCTGATGCAGATGCAGCCTGCCCTAGTCTCAGAGCTGATTCCTGTTGCTCTTTCGTCCCGTAAACCCATACGTTCTCAGGAGCATAATCAATGCTTGCGGCACCACCGGAAAAACTTGCAATCAAGTCGGCTGTTGCTGCGCCACTCAGGTGAGTCAGCTTTTTCAGCAAGTCGTTATTATGCCGCCATCTGGCACCAGTGCAGTTTCGCCCAAACCACAGCCCCCAGGAAATCAGCGGCACGTTAAGCTTAACAGAGGAGGGGACATCTTCCGTGGCGGTAAGGTCTCGCAATTCAGATTCACTCTTGTCGTTCTTATTCTTTGACTCGGACGGCGAGTCAATCCACGAGCGTAGTTTGCGAAAAGGCAGACCTGCAAAGTTGAGCAGGATTTGAGGAGAAGCTTGTGGATAGGTCATAATCCTTGTCGGGCAGTTTCTTCCCGCGTTGGCAAAGCTAGTGGCTTCTGCGGGCGAGTTCCCTTCATCGACGACCGTGACCTGGTACCCGGAGGTCCAGAGGTAGTGAGCGGTGCACGTGCCCACGAGCCCGGCACCGATCACAACGACTCGTTTACCATTGCCTGTTTGGCGACCAGGATCCGCGTCCTTGCCCGCTGAGGGGTTCATTTCAGAAGAGCGAAACGGCCCTTGGGGGCCTGTCCCAGCGGTTTAAATCCGGGGCGAGGACCGAGGACGAATAGATACAATACTACTAGAATCAATAGGGAGGAAAGAGAAAGAACAGCCATTGCAATTTTTTTTGGGAATTTTTTCTTGTTGCAATTTTCGACTTTCCATGTTTTCAAAGTTTTCAGAGGTCAAGATGAAGATGAAGATGAAGAAAACACTCTCATTTTAAAATTACAGCCACAGCGCTGCCGCCCAATCAAAGTTGTCATCGGAAGATTGGACAAAGTCTTTCGAAACCTTGTCCTCATTTCCATTTTCCAAAGTTTGGTACATACAGTTCTCTCTGACAGTGCTGCGACTGGACGTGTTGCTGACAATGGCCAAAGTAGACACAGCGACCAAGATGGAGTCTCAAGAGAGAGACAAGGCGGAGGGGCGAGGGCGACGCTGGATGACTGCAGCTCTGGCGGTCCTGGGCTTGATCTTGGTTCAAGGTTGGAGGACTAGGTCCTGGCAACCTTTAGGAGATGTTTTGATGACCAAGAGAGAGGCAACCGGCAGCAGCACTGTTGAAAGTCTCGTAGAGCTTGTCGATCTCCTCCGAGGCGTGCTTCCGAATGATCCCAGCCTAAGTCGTGGCAACGTTCTTCCGATTTTAGCACGACCTCGAGGTATGGCTCATTGGGTTCCGGCGAGCAGCTCTAAACTGGATGACCTTTACTTTGTGAATCCTGCGCTGCCTCATTTTGCAGGCATAAGGTGCACTCACCAACCTAGTCCATGGATTGGTGATTATGGTCAGTTTCTACTTGGTGCCAAGATCGAGGGCTTTGGCGGTGAGCCAATGCTACTGCTAAAACAAGCAAAGCTGCGGCCTCATGTTTTCCATGGTGAAATTGCAAACTATTGTGCCAAGGATGGGTGCGCCTCGATTATCTTTTCCCCTTCAGAGCATGGCGGCGTGTTGCGCGTTGCGTTTCCTCCTGGACTTGGCGCTCGACGTGAACGGAGTGCGTTTCTTCTTTTGCAAGATGGAGCGGTGATAAATGCAGACAAAAATGGGTTTTCTGGTTATTCGGTGCAAAATTCTGGCGGTATTGTCTACAAAGAGTCTTTCAAGCACTATTTCGATGCACAGATAGAGATGGACAGCAGCGTGGAGCGAATAAATATCAACTCCAAGGGCACTTGCTCAGCAACGGGAAACGTGTCTTCCGACCTGCAGCATTCTTCCATGGCCTGTGAAACTGGACTCACATGGCAAGTCAAACCACCCACAGCAGCTGCGCAGATTGGTTGGGATATTGTGGTCATTCGAATTGGTGTCTCGTTCATAAGCCCCGAGCAAGCAGTACTCAACCGTGAGCGAGAAGTTTCAGGCAAAAATGTCTCAAAAGTAGCTCTTGAGGGCGCTTCGGCATGGAACAGTCTTCTCTCCCGTGTCCAAGTCTCAGATAACAATCAAGCTGATCCAGCCGAAACTCTAAATAAAATGAAGACGCTGTACACTCATTTATACCGCGCCCTACTCTTTCCACGCGATCTTGCAGAGGTTAACGCAGCAAACGAGACTGTTCACTGGTCCCCCTATGATCTTGATGGACGCGTGAAGAAAGGACCTCTTTGCACTGACAGCGGTTTTTGGGACGCTTATCGGACGGTTTACCCCATGTTGCACCTCGTTTTTCCCGATGTCGCGCAGCGCATCATGCGCGGCTGGGTGAATGCTCTCAGAGAAAACGGGGGCCGCACACCGCAGTGGGGCTCCCCCGGCCCGAGAAACTCCATGGTTGGGACAATGAGTGACGTTTCGTTATCAGAAGCCATGGTAAATGGGCAGCTCTCAGTGCAAGACGCAAGCGATGCATACGCTTCATTGCTTCTAAGCGCTTACAATGGAACTGGCAGCGAATCACGCGGGAAATACTTGGATGACTACATCAAACTGGGCTACGTGCCAGACAACGTGGCTTTGACCCTCAATTTCAAGCTAGCCGACTATGCTATTTCTCGCGCTGCGCTGTCGCGTGGGGACTTTGCCGTCGCAAAAGACTTGTCAGCCCGGGCGTTCAACTGGCAAGGTATCTTTGATAGCGAAGAAACCCTGTTTTTTCGCCCTAAGAGCAAGGATGGAAAGTTTCTAGCACCGTTCGATATCTATGGATGGGGAAATACCAAGTATACAGAAGGGGGCCCTTGGCAGTACCGTTTCTATACGCCGCATGACCCAGTTGGACTATTTAATGCATACGCGGCCCGAAAGTTCCACAACTTCTCAAAAGCATCACTACCATCCTTGGGCTCCAAGTCGATCATGTGCGAAGCACTGAAAGCTACCATGGTTGAAATACCTGCTGTGCACTTGGATCCAACATACTACCACGAAGCAGTTGAGTTGCGAGACTGTTTTGGCCAGTATGCCCACAACAATCAACCATCGCATCACATGCTCTATATGTTCGCCCATGCTCACGGAGATTGCCCTTTGTTAGGACAGCAGTGGATACAAAAAGCACGAGACCAGCTTTACGGCGAGTTTGGATATAAAGGAGACGAGGACAACGGTGAGATGAGCAGTTGGCACGTGCTCTCTTCATTAGGCTTGTATGCGTTGGCCCCGGGCAGCGGCACTTATCAAGTTGGTGCGCCACCGCTCTTTCAGACAATTAAGATCATGCGCCCAAATAGTCCTGGAATGGGCTCCCTGGAGATCAACCATGCTCCAAGTGTACGAAAGAGAAAGCTGGTTGCCACTGGGGAGAACTTTTTGGTCGCTACTGAAGTTATTTGGAATGGAAAAGTATCCGATCTGGCGGCCCCAGTGCTGGTTTCCTACAAAGAGCTGGTGAAAGGTGGTGCTTTAACTTTTGCCTAAGCTTCAACTTTCCGTATAAAGATCTAGGACCAAGCGCGGCAAGTGCAAGGGTACGAATAATACGAATTGCCCCCTTGGCCTTGATTCACGAGTCACATGTTGGAAGCTCGCATGAAAATACGGTCCCCCAAGAGAAGAGCCAGCCCGGGCCGTCCACCTGATCACGCGCCAGTCACCAGTCACCAGTCACCGGTCCGCATCGAGGGCTGCTTGACTGATGAGGTACGAAGGAGCTCCTTGACACGAGTGTTATTACACCCCTGCACCTCGGAGAGAATTGTGAGAGTTCAAACGAGTCATCACCCATCTGACGCGCAAAATTACTCAGCGTTTGAGACAGTTCACTCAGTGCTCTCTCGGCTTTTCAAAAAAAGTGCCAAAGATGGCCAGAGGTGGTCAGAAATAAAGACGAAGAAGTCCTCCTCCAAAATTCTCCGAAATCTACCGTA
>JACKZZ010010104.1_pt1 | contig 21625 bp, 9 predicted proteins | sample 8027871 | NCBI WGS metagenome assembly JACKZZ01 (sample SAMN15724774, study PRJNA655200) | protist metagenome | isolation source: fluorescence activated cell sorting (FACS) single amplified genomes of... | place: USA: West Boothbay Harbor, Gulf of Maine | collected 2000-07-19
CGGATATTGACATAAATTTTCGCAGCAGCACTACCCCGCTCCTGATCGCAGCTATAAGGGGTCATGCGGATATTGTGAAGATGCTCTGTGAGCATGGTGCAGACAAGGAGGCGAGGGATGTGAATAACGACACACAACTCCTGTGCGCAGCTATCGATGGTCATGTGGATGTAGTGAAGATGCTCTGTGAGCATGGTGCAGACAAGGAGGCGAGGGATGTGAATAACGACACACCACTCCTGTGCGCAGCTATCGATGGTCATGTGGATGTAGTGAAGATGCTCTGTGAGCATGGTGCAGACAAGGAGGCGAGGGATGTGAATAACGACACTCTGCTCCTGTGCGCAGCTATCGATGGTCATGTGGCTGTAGTGCAGTACCTACGGAGGCTGCTTAAAGTTGAGTAGGGCTATATGTTGAAGTTTAACGTCCATAACAATACAGTCTTTACAGTTACGTACAATGCTATCTAACCTCTGCTGCCTCCAGTTTTCGTCCACTCGAACTTGTTAGATCTCAAGACCATACAGACTTAAATTCGTGTTCCAATCACCATTACCGGCTCCTGCTATGTGATAAGCTCTTGGCAATGAATCTCGTTTACCAAGTGTCCTTTCATTTAACATTTTATACCTTTGTAGATGAAATAATAACAATAAATGATCTAAATTGGAGTTTTTTAATTTTGTATTATCACCATCATTAATACTTTTTTGTATTATATTGGCAGTGTGGTGAATAGCTTCAATAGTAGATACTGCACTGTGTCCAACATCTTGAAATTTCCAATATTTTCCTACTAAATTTGAAAAACATATACATCGTAATTTTGCTGCATGTTCTTTCCCGTACTTGACGGTGAGGCCGGCTAGTAGTTCATTGTAAACAGTTTTTCCAGTTGTCCAACTTGATTCTATAACTATTAGTCTTCTTCTTTTATTATTATTATGATTAATATCATTATTATTGTTATGATGAAACCTTTCTTGATCTTTTTTCCAGTCTATTTCTTCAATATCCACAGCGTTACTGCCAGGAAAGAGCAGTAAATCATTATCACAATCAATTATTTTTATAATATCATCTATTTGTTTATTTTTAGGCCAATTCATTGCTTTTACTTGCCCAGATATGCACATGACAGCTGCTGTTAATGATGTAGCTTGTGATGGTCTTTCATTCCAATGCAATAAAACTAAAATATCAAATATATTATTTAAATCAATGCGATCTGGAAGTACTTTTTCAGCTGTTGGCATACGAAGACCATGACATGGGCCACAATATATCATTTGTGTGACACCACATTGTGGACATTTTTCTCTTTTAATATTATTTAATGCAGCTAATAATGTCGAATCAATACATGAGGTGTCATCACCACCACTACTACTACTACTACTACTACTACTACTACTACTACTACTGGTAGTAAGCACCGGTACATCCTGTTGGGAAGGCCCTTCAGGTGGTACAACATTGGGGGTTTCTTCTAAGAGATGTGGACGGGCCATAGATCTTAAAGAGTTATGCACACGTTTTAAGAAATAATAATCAAAATCTATTAATGTTGATATTTTTGATTCATTATCTTTGGAGTCAGAGGACATCATAGCATTACCACTATTACTACAACTACTTTCAGTAATAGTTCTATAAAATCTTTTAACTGGTTGTATATCAAAATGAATTTGTAATGAATAAACAAGATTAGACCTTTTATTAGTCACTTCATCTGCTGCCTTATATAATATAAGTGGATTAGTCCAATTGTGTTGCAAATATTCCAAATCTTTAGGTACTAATAAAGATTCCAATTGTCTATAAAATCTATATGCAATGAGAATTTCTTCATTCTTTTCAATATTATTATTTATAAATATATTTTGTTTTTTACATCGTTTAGTAGCACTATTTAGATTATGAAGTAAACCGCATGTTAATCTATAGATATTCATACAAGGTCTCATAGATGGTTTTGGTAGCTTTAGCAATACACGTGGTAATATTATACTGTCATTTTTTGTTATTATTGCCATATCATTTGAAGTAAAAAACTCATTATAGCCTCTATATATTGGTATAATATGATTATTTTCACTAATAGCTTTTGTAGTAGTAGTAATATCATCATTAACAGCATGTAAAATGAAATACATGACATTTTCAGAAAATACTTTATGATTATCTAAATGAGTCAAATGCCCTGCTGCCGGTATAGTACAATATGTGGGATTTACGAGACAATCTCGTAAGCGATGGGTCAAACTACGCTCTATTGTCTTATCACACGACCCCCATATAATCAGTGTCTCTACTGTAATTTTCCCCTCATATTCCATCATATCTAAAGATGAATGATCCCCCCAATCTGACATTAATTGGTATGATGATTTTATTGTATTATAATTGATATTATTTGCAATATTTATGCATAAATGCCAGAATTGATCATGAAAATCAGGATCATAATCATAATATTCATTTTTTAAATATTCAAGTATTTTCATTTTGAAATCGACATCACTACTTGTCATTGACAAACTTAACTTCAAAAGTGTTTGTTCAAATGTTTCAAATCTTCTTGGTATAGTGCCTTGATTACACGTACCATACAAAATCAATTTGTGTGCTACTAGATGTTGATGTTGCAGTTCAATTGCGACCATACCCCCTAGCTCGTAGCCAAGTATGGTTAGTATATGGTCATTATCACTGCTACCACAACTATTTCTACCAATAGATAAATTCATAATGAATATATTTACAAAATTTACCATATCATTCATATTTGATAATGGTGTGATCAATTCATTCATACCATATCCAGGAAAATCCACTGCTACAACACGATGACCGTAACTTGTCCAATAATCAATACAAGGACGAAATGACTCCGAATTGCTTATAGATCCATGTAATAATAATATAATATGTTTCTTTTCACACGGTTCATCTCTTTTTGTAGCTATAGTTGAAGAACCGAGGGCCGTGACACTACTAGCACCTTCATCAATATATCCAATCGATAAGCCATTAATTTCCATCACATTACCAACAACAGGGTGATGAGGGCTCAAGTAATATGATAATAAGTCCATTGTAAGTTGCTCTATGTTGGCGGAGACTAATGGATCAGCAGATATTGTATCTACTTTACTGTCACTACTAATACTGTCAGTTTTATTCACTTTTATTATTAGGAAGCCACGAAGGTTATTAGATGCTTGGTCTCGTATACAGGTAGATGAGTACAACTTATCCCATGGTATCCAAACCGGTGCTGTGTGGCAATACCAGGGATCCATGACTAAAAAAGTATCTGTTGGTTCATGATAAGCTGCAATAGGTGCAAAATGACCACCGTAAGGCGTCTGACCTGCCTCGGACATGTGATAGTTTGCCAAAACTCGATGATTTTTGTTCGATAGGGATGCAACAATATCCTTCTTGTTCGCAATTTTATCGTCACTAGCAATGCTGGATGTTATTTTTTGCACTTCCGCACTATCATTGAAGACAACCCCAGCTAAATTCGAGCATTCATCCAAATCCATCCCGGAAGTAAGAATTTCTTTCCTATTGTCACACATGCTCAGTACTTGAATGTCAGTGAGTTTTTTCTGCTGTAGGTAGAATGAATTATACACTGTGGCCAATGTAGCGGCCCCACATAGTGTATTACCACTTTGCTTCTTGTAAGATCGTATCAAGGCCAAAGCATGAATACTCCTCCTGGAACCATATGATTTTAAGCGAGTCAGACCTTCAGTAGACTCCAGAAGAAGAAGCGGTTGCGTGGCGTGCATGCTACTTCATAAATATTTCTCAATCAACCCTTTCGACTTTCTTTAACTTTCCACTTTTGGCCCCAGCGGTTCGATTGGAGATGAAGGGAGTAATGGGGGAAGTAAAAGTAAACATCTATCTTTATAAGTAAAAAGATTCTGATGGGTCTGGTGATATTATTCTGAGAGGAGTTGTTTGTTCCCCAACTACTGGTTAGAACCAAATTAATATCAGAAATAAGTTCTCGTTTCACCATTGATATTAGAAGGATTAAGCATGGGAAAAGTAAAGTTATCGTTGATGAATGATCGCTTTCAGCAGCCTGGCTCGCTCACTCCTAGTAATGTTCGTCCTAATAGACTTCAAGATAGTACTGAATATCGAGACTACACTCCACCTCCAGGCTTTGCAGGTGGTGTATGCATACCATTCTTAATGAAAAAGAAAATTGAACGTTCAGATTATAGTAATTGGCGTACTGGTAAAGTGCGCATGGACTCATCAAAATCAGCACCAACAATAGATAATAAAGGGAGGAATTTTCAATGTGGTGAAGAAACACGTAATATTAAATTTAGTGAAAGAACTGCAAAATCATTTGATTATGGTGCTAATGAAGCAGCACGAACATATTATTGTACACCAAAAAGAATGGATTGTCCTGCAATGAATCGTGTATTAGATAATTTACATCATGTACCAGGTGAGACTATTAAGGATAGAGTAGACATGAATAAAATAGCTGGTGCAAGCTGGAGTGTTGTAGCTCGAATGAAACATGATCCTACTCCTACAGCACATATTGGTCCTGGACATTATGATATACATTCTTTTGAATCAAAATATGGACCATTATCATCCAATATGTTATTATTTAGTGTAGTTGAGAGCGGTAGAGGTGTCAATGCATCAGCAGACCTGACTGACACGCAAAGGCGTCAACAGCGTAATAAACAATTAGAGAGAGAAAAAAATCCTGATAAATTTAAAGAAGTTACATACACAGATGATATATTAGGTGCAACATCAACATTATCTAATTCAGGTGGTAAATTTGCTAAAATGAATAGATGGGTGGATCCATTGAATAGAAAAGAAAAGTATGAAACAACCAATGGATTAAAATTACCATTAGATTATGATCCTCATATGGATAGATCAAAATTACCTATAACATTTACAACAACACCACAAAGAGGACCAATGCCAGAATTAATATCTAAAAATACAGATTATACTATTGATTATGGTAAAAAAGCGAGTATGGCGACGCAAGCTGAAACAACACCTATAAAATATTCTATGGCATTTAAAAGCAATGCACCAGTTGGTATGCAGATACCAGTTCCAACATCAGGTAAAAATGGTGGCCCAGGTGCATATCCAGCTGCATTTAAAAGTGTTACTAATGTAGATAGACCCGACCATCCATCATTTGCTTTTATAAGTGTTAAAAGTGATTCAACTTCATGCTTTCCAACTCAAGAATCAAGTGATTGGCCACTATTATCGCCAGTGAAATTCAATGAAGTAAATAGAAAGGGTCCTGTATTCCCAAAAGGTGTTACTACAAATGCCAGTGATGTCAGACAAAAACGTGCTGAAAATCAAATAAAAGAAATATATCCAAAATTAGCCAATATCATTTGGAAGAAGCCTAAAGCTCCACATCCTCATGATGTGAAAGATCCTTTCAAACATTTAAGACCATTACTTAAATAATATATAAAAAGATAGAGAGTCTTTAACCAATTGATAGTATTAAATGTATACTTTTGAATATATCTATACTATCACATGATGTATTTAGAGTTTATTAATGGGCATTTATTTTTATGACCAATCGGGAGGTGATTTGAGCAAGTATATTGTATAAAATGACACTAGTATATATTTTGTAAATTATAAGAAGGCTGTTATGATGGCTATTGATTTGCACCAATCTCATGGCTTAGTCGCTTCCATTTGATTTAATTCAGCTCTAAGACGAGCCAACTCTGCTTTTGCGTCACTACTATATCCTTGAATATTATGTGATGTTTGTGAAGAATCATTGGCTGGTGGTTGTGGTGGCATATCACTTGTGTTACTAAACATATCCTGCCCTTTAAATGGATCATCATCGTCATGATTACTGTTACCTGCCCCAGATGAAGCAGCAGTTGCAACCATATCTGTTATAGGCTCATTGTCATGTAATTGTTTTTGTAATTCAGCACTACGTGTTTTTTCTTTTGATAATGCATCTAATACAGCATTTGATACATGATCTTTTGCTCTTGTCACACTAAATGCGATTTTGTTGGCGGCTGCGCTTCTTTCTTCGCACGCAGCTAATTTTTCTTGAGCAGTTATTCTTTTGACTTTTTCATCATTATATCTTGATGATAATTCTTTTGTTGCTTCTATTGTTTGTTGTAATGCTTTTACAGATGATTCTCTATCAGATAATAATTCATTCTCACGCTTCTTCATATTTTCTAATAATGATGATAAATCATTTATTTTGATTTTATAATCATTTTGATTTAATAACCAATTTTTTCTTTCAATATCATGTTTTTCTCGTAATAATGATAATTCTTTAACTTGTGTTTTATATACATTTATATCTTTATTATTATCAAGTGCACTTTTTAACTTTATAGCAAATATTCCACGTTCTTCATCATATTTCATTTTATCATCAGTTAATTTTTTTTCTAAATTTTTTTTCATAGACTCAAGATGAATTATCGTGTTATTTAAACCTTCTATACGCACCTTGAAACGATTGTTTTCATTATTACGTTCATCTAATACTTTATTTAATGAATTTATTTTTGTTGTTGTTGATAATTTTATAGTATGATTTGAATTTTCAGACTCATGCAATTTCGTTGCTAGTGATGCAGACTCTTCAGTTACATTTGTTAATAATAATTTCATTTCTGATAGTTTTGACATTAATTGTGCAACTTCATCTTGGTTTAATACAGCTTGTTTAGTTAATTCACGACAATGATCATGCAAATTATCTCTGTCCTTGATCGCAATGGTAGCATCTATTTTTGTCTGTTTTACTTGTAATTGCATATTCTTCAATTCATTATTAGCAGTTGCTAATGCTAATGCTAAGCTATGTGCATCTGTTTGGCGTTTACCTAATTCATAATATAACGAACGTAAAGATACTTCAGAATTTGACCCACCAACATTGGTGGCAGCAGGCGTGCCTAACCCACTGTTATTATTATCATTTTGTCTTATTTCATATTCTGTTTGTAATTCAACACTCCGATGAAATGCTTCTAATTCACGTTCTAATTTCTTTATCTTTATATCACGTGTATCTAACATATTTTTAATATCTTTATTCTCAATAAGTAAATTATGATTGTTACTATGTACTTCATCCAGTTGTTTCGTTAATGAGGACAAATCACCTAAACGAGCTAATTGTAATTCTAACTTTTCACTATATTCTTTTGTTCTTGCTAATTCATTTGTCATACGTTGTCTTTCATTATTGCATTTTTCAAATGTACCAGATAAAATTCTTAGCTCGCGCTGTTGTGTTGCATGCTGATTTCTCATTCCTTGCATTTCAGCCATCATGGCATCATTTCTCACATCTTTACGATCTAACTCTCGACGAAGCCTCTCAATATCTTTTATGTAATTAAGATGTTCTAAATTATTACCCTCACTATGATATGGTGACTTTGCTCGCACAGAATGGCCAGCATGCTTCATTACCGTAGAACTCGCCATAGGATTCGGACGAGATTGTGACATCTTACCAGCTCGTAACTGAGAACTACGTGTAGGTGTAGGGGTGCTCATAGCGCTGCAAATTACGAAAACCACTTCGCTAGACGCCCCCAAAATTCAATCCGCTGCCGAGTTGGCAGAGGCAGTGTTGGGGACGCGTGAGGAAATAAATCCATTTACGAATATACTTCCATGTTTCAGAATATGGAATTTATTGGAAGAGGGTTGTTTTGTTGATTGTAATTAATTCATTCATATTTTCGTTGAGAAGGAGATGGAGGATGTCCTTGTCAATCTTTTTGAAGATTGTTGTTCGTTCTGCAGTGATAATAGACATGAATGTCCCACTTTTGATTGGATATGTAGATATACGTTGAAAGTATTGCAGCAATACCCTGCAGGAATGACACAAGCTGTATTGTTGACGGAATTAGAAGCGAAATGGCGACAAGCTGTGAGATCAGGTGAACACACAGGTAAATTGCTACGTGTATTAACAACAAAACAATTAGAGTTGAATGAAGTTATAAGTGGCATTATTGTACCACAAGATGACTTCCGGTTTAAGCTTTATGCACCTGATACAGATATTGATATAATAAATGATAAAAAATCCTCCTCCTCGACTACAGACAGTAGTAGTGGATCATCCAGCACTGTATATGCTTTGGAATGTATTGCCCATAGACAAACAGGTGATTTTGCTTCGTTTACAGCGTATCATTCATATGAATTGAAAGGGCATATGATTAGTTTAACTTATGGACGTTTATTAAAACAAGCAGGCCTTGGTGGAAGTGCCTCGTCTTCAAATGGATCAGGTTTATATCTCTTACCTACCCCATATTTATCTTATTGGTTTGATTATCGTTTACCAAATACTAGATCATTTCTACAAAATGAATTATTTTCATTACATACAAATTTTATTGATTTGTGTATGAGTAAAATATTAGAAACTTCTCGTACAGCAACGATGAATATTGCAAATATCGTAGACACATTGAATACACAAGTAGGTGTTGTCATCGGCACTGTAGAATCAATAGGTGGTGTATTGGCGCATCCACAACAACAATCAAGTACTATTGTTGTTATAAAACTGAATATATATTCGAATATTAACTATACACAACCAAATCAGGGTCATGATAATAATACAAAGAAAAAATCAATATATTTATTATTATTAGACGAACAAATATCATTAGCAAGACTGTGGAATAAAGGGGATTTATTATTTATATATAGACCTTATGTATCAATAAATGCAACAGAAATATTATTTGGTAGTAAGAAACAAGGCACTAGTAATGTACCGGGTGCAGCAGCCATGGCACACGAAGTTGTTGTGAGACCTATAGTGGACCTTGATGGTGCTTTGGAGGATACATCATGTTTACCTGTGCATTTATGGTATGGTGGTATTACTGTTATTAATAAAATATATGGTATATCAAGTACAAATATCACAGCAGAGGCAACAACAAGTCAGAATATGACAAGTCCCATATCTAATTATGAAGTAGTTAAATCTAGAAAACGAGGTAGAAATGATGATAACGTACCTACCACTAGTACTTCAGATTTGTCAATTCCATCACCTCCATCTGTAGAGCAGCATTCTTCAAGTAATATTAACACCTTTTTAAGTATATGTCACAGGAAAAATAGTCGGAAAGATCTCACCATGCTAACAAGAGTATTAGCTGTCAGTGAATATACGCATGCAGGAGCTTCTAGTAGTAGAAATACAGTACAAGAACGTCAAGGGTGTTTATGGTTGCAAGCATTAATGGAATATGATGATAATAAAATTGGAAATAAACAAAAAGGATATAAAGTAGGTATATTGCATTTACGATATCCTTTAAATGAAGCAACAACATCAGTAGTGCAGTGGCCTCGGCTAGGGCAACTGTTGTGGGTATCAGGTGTGAGACACGATCTTCAACTAAGTGTATGCATGTCGTCATTAGACGCATCCACAGCAACAATTGGAGCAGTTTCACCAACAGATATCATGTGTGCTCCATTTGATTTAAAACCACCAAATCAATTACCATTATGGGCACATGAAGCACATATTCTCCCTGTAATATGCCATAATACGATTAATTCTACAATTGATTATACTATGAATAGTAACAATACTGATCATTATCATGGAAGTAGTATTAATTATACTCAATCTACAGGTGTTTTAAAACATCAGTCTACTACATTATCAGAAACAAATATCATGAATGTATCAAATATAACAGCTTTGATGCATTCACCAACTATATTACAACCAATATGCTTACAAGAATTACAACAACAGTGCTATATATCATCTACATATCCTACAAGTAGTCGTAGTATGAAAGATGCTGGATCTCTTTCTGCATGTACTGTTGTCGTAGCTCATGTAGTTGAAGCACAAGTAGAGCCTAATTCTGGGGTATTATTGTTACTTTTATCTGATAAAACTGGTACAATTTGTGCCCATATGTCTGACTCCGCAGTCAACCTGACGTCCGCACCAATAGCTCTCCAATCCCGAAACTCAAGTAAGATTCAAAGTAACACTAAACATAGCGCAAATTCTGCTGCAAAAAATGGTAATTCTGGACATTTCCCTAACAGTATGAGCTCGTTAAGTGATAGCAGTAATAATAGTATAGATTTTTATGCTGCTGCTAATATTAGCACAAGCAATAGTTTACAAAATGAGAGAAACATATGTACATCATGGAAAGGTAGACAATGTAAACTCCTTTTGTCGCGAACTGATGACGTGCAACCGTCGCAATCTAGTCAAAGGTATGTAGCAGAGGCTGTAGCAAATATGAATGAAAAGTATCTTTCATATAGTATGTGGCCATGTGGGTGGATGGGTACATCATCTTCGTTGGCAGCAGCATCAAGTACTGCACAAATGACAACTGGTGATACTGATGCCACCGTAGGTAAATCTCAAGATACTATATATTTTCGCGTCGATGCTGTGAGTGATGTAGAGCCATGTGCTGCTGCATGGTCACTATTAAAAGCACATCGTGCATTTGCTCGAAAGTAATAAGCATGTCATTGGTTGGTTCTCAGCTATGAATGTTGCACCTTTTATTGTAATTACATGTTCAAATATTCAAATGTGATTCTCTTTTTTCTATGGTTATATAATAGAATAGTGGTCATTCTTTTCTAGTATAGTAAGAATCTTTTATTTATGTATATCATCTAAATCTTTACGAATTATAGAGCATAGATCAAAGACCTCAAAACAACTATCATTGGGTAATTCGTTTGTTATTACAGGTATACTATTCGTAACCCAAAAATATTTAAATACAGCTCTATCACCTTTATTACCATGATTATCTAATTTACTATCAAATCTTTTCCATGATTGTGATGGAAATACAGCATGAGCCACGAATGTACTTACTTCTAATGCTCCTGCATTTTTTAATGCTAATGCACATTCATATAATGTACCGCCAGTTTGTACTAAATCATCCACAATAACAATATTACTACCTTTACAGTAATTTAAACCTTCTTGTATAGTAACATGTCTTTTATCACCATTACGTACTTTTCCGCATATAATAATATTAAAACCTAATTTTTCAAATTGATATTTGAATCTTTTAGCCGCACCGTCGTCGGGAAACGCAACTGTACGTATGTCAGGATTGGTTATGATGCTGCCGCTGCTGCTGCTGCTAACTGCTATAGAACTACTCATACCACTACCACTACTACCACTATTTTTTGTTGCAAGTCTTTCTAATAATAACGGTACAGTGGTATGCAAAGATGGTAGTGTCGAACCGTGAAAATAAAATCTCTCTTGTAATGCATGAATATCATAGATCATAAGTCTAGCTGGTTGCCCTGTATTTGGCAATGATGATAATAAACTAGAATAAGTATTTGCTGTAGCAACTTTTCCTTCTACAGTAACTCTTTCATTTGTTCCAACAGGAAAAAATGGCAAGACAATTGTCATAGATTTTATAAAGGATTGTAGGAGTACCACTAATACACTAAATTGACTTAATGTGACATCATTATTGTGAAATGATGCGAAAAATAATATATGTGAAGAAGCAACATGATTCACTGGAGTAAACCCTTCTATTGTGATATTATCTGTTCCATCGGGATATTTGGCCCATGAGATCGGAAAAAACCTAAAACGAGATGGAGCACTAGCTTGCATGGTTTTTGCCATTTGCTCAAATGGTGGTGCAGCAAAAATTACATATTGTCTTGGTAGCGGTCGATTCGATTCCTTCAAATCTTCCCAAGCAGAGCCACCTCCAAGGGAGTTACGGCGCACGCGTCCGTACGTTTCACCACCATCAAGAAACTCGGAACTGGGAGCCCGGAAAAGTTCCATACCACTGATCTAAACAAATACGGCTTTGTATTCGTAGTTCTTAATGTCGTGTTCCAGTGGTGTTGGGTGTCGTATCCTGGGGGTCGGTGGGTCCCACCCTTCCAAGAAAGAGCATACTGGTTGGTTGGTACAAGCACTTGCTTGCTGCTGCTGCAACAAAGAAATAAATCTCCTCAAAAACTATCTATGAAGAGCCACAAGTGGTGTCGTTCGGTAAACCACACAATAGTTTGCAGGGTAAGTATCGATAGAACTCAAGACATAGCTTTACCTTCGGAATCATTTGCAAAGTGATTGAAAAATTGGTGCAAGCCCTGGCCACAGCACGTATTCCTTATCATATATAGAACTTTGAAGGATGCAGGAAATCACATACTTTCTATCCATATTTACCATAACCCTGACTTTAATGTCCTTGCTCTTGCCAAGAGCGCTTGATGATAGTCCTGTTGGTATACTTGCGAATCTAGCACCTCGTGAACCATACGTTGGAAATTATACAGCATGCAGTGTATGTGGGAGCAAAGAGCGCATTGTAGCTATAGGAGATGTACATGGTAATTATGAAGTAATGCTGCAAGTACTTCATAAAGCGGGTGTGATTTCAAGTGATAATGAATGTTCATGGAACCCAACAATTACTAGTAATAATCCTGTGCAATTGATACAAGTAGGTGATATTGTAGATAGAGGTCCAGCTGCACCACAAGCATGGCGTTGTTTACGTGATTTACAAGAAAATTCACCCACTGGTTCATCTGTAATTCGCCTCATAGGTAATCATGAAATATATTGGTTAGAAGGCAATCTGAGATATAGGAATAAACAAGCTGATACTCAAGAGAGAACACTGCCATTTATAGAAGAGATGAAACATGAGATATGTTCTGGTACAGTCCACGCAGCATATTCATTACAATTACCAAAATTTCAATTAAATTTATCTAATAATATTGATAATGTTGATAATATAGCACAAATTTTGGTGGTACATGCAGGTTTAAGGCCTGCCATGTTACAATATCTACTCGATACCAAACAGCAGCAGCAGCCATCATCGTCCTCGTCGTCATCAACAGAGAATATCAAATATAATATGAATAACGTTCCTGCAGATGTAGTTGCTACATGGATCAATCAAGAAGTCAAAAATGATGTTTGTCAATGTGTTGATGAACTTTCACATAATCCACAACCTTATGGTCATCTTGCCAAATGTAAATTCAAAGGTAATTTATATAGTGCAGGTAGTGATAGAGGTGGTATTGGCTTGGGTGGAGTCTTTTGGACAGATTATCGTTATTTAGCTGAAATTGCAAATATCACAGCTACTACTACTACTGCTGCTGTAAAATCTACAAAACCTTCTATGCACAAATTAAATGAAGTTAATTATGATGATAATTCTAATAATATCCAATTTATACCTTCATTTTCACAAATTGTTGGACATACAGCGCAACCAGGTTCAATAAGATCATCTGTAGGAATGTCTGTAATATGCATAGACGGAGGCATGCAGTGGGGTGGTCGGACCTATCTCGAGATAGATTCTTTTACTGGTAGATTTATAGCAAATCAGCAAATAATAACAACAGATATGGGATCTATTGTTATTGGAGGGGAATGGGATCATATTGATTTAACAGATAGACAATGTAAAAACAGTATTTAGCAGAAATTAGAAATTGTATTTTGTATTTCCATTTTAGTATAGTGAAACAAATATAGATAATAAGTAAATATATGTAAAATGTGAGGTCAATAATACTTAGTAGATATTTGGTAAGAAAAATCCAATTAACTTCGCAAAACAAAGAATTTTCCTCTTCTTGAATTGCTCTTGAGAATAATAGGATCTATTTTATACCGTCGTACGGTATAGTATGGTATCCACGTACGGTATCGAAAAAAATCGAGAAGGAGTTATTATAGATATCTAATCCCTTTTTGATTCATCTCTCTATTCAATTTTGTGATCAATATGGCTGACGAAGACGATTTGCATCCTTCTTTGAGAAACGTTATTGAACAGGAATCCCTTAATTGGGTATTTGTTGGTGGTAAAGGTGGTGTGGGTAAGACTACGACCAGTTGCTGTCTAAGTGTTCAATTAGCAAAAGTTAGACCAAATGTATTAATTGTGAGTACAGATCCTGCACATAATTTATCAGACGCATTCGGACAAAAGTTTGGTAGAGAACCCATTAAAGTGAATGGTTATGAGAACCTCAGTTGTATGGAAGTAGATTCTAGCAGTGATCAAGAATGGGAGGCCCATGAAGCACAATTACAAGCACAAGGTGTTGACCCTGATGGCTTGCAAAGTGGTATGGGTAGTATAATGAAAGATTTAATGACATCTGTTCCTGGTATTGACGAAGCAATGGCATTTGCTGAATTAATGAAAATGGTACAAGAAATGAATTATTCAACTATTGTTTTTGATACTGCACCAACAGGGCATACGTTAAGATTACTATCATTTCCTAAAACAATGGAATCTGCTATTGGTAAATTATTAGATTTAAAAAATAGATTTTCTGGTATGTTATCCACTGTGACTGGTATGATGGGCGCTGGGGGCGCTGAGCACGTCGAAACTATGATAACAAAATTAGAACAATTAAAAGGTTTAATTGATCAAGTGCATAATCAAATAAGAGATCCACTAAAGACAACATTCGTTTGTGTATGTATACCTGAATTTTTATCAATTTATGAGACAGAAAGATTAGTACAAGAGTTGTCCAAATCTGAAATCGATACACACAATGTTGTTGTTAATCAAGTATTATTCCCTGATAAAGATGCTGAAGATTTAGTTGAATGGTATAAAGCGAGCAAATCAAAATTACCATTAGAAGCACAAGATTTAATAGGTAAAACAATAGCGAGAAAGAGAATGCAAGATAGATATATATCACAAATTTTTGAACTATATGAAGATTTTCATGTTACATTAATGCCATTATTAGATAATGAAGTAAGAGGAGCTCCCGCATTAGAATCTTTTTCTAAATTATTATTAAATCCAGATGAAGATTAAGATGTACATATGAGAATACGAGAGTACAGTTAGTTTCACTCTTATATAGGAGAGACTATGTTTTGTTGGGGAAAATAAGAAACGACCGATCTATATACATATATGTACATCTACTCGTAAAAACTTAAGGATGATGGTTGTGAAAGTTCGTGCTATACTTGATACTGTATTGAATCATAGACTTCAGTCGTCGTCCGTCGTCGTATTCCAAAATGTACTTACTTAAATTAACACTTTAAACACTAAGTTTTACAGCCTCAAACCCCTATCCATTTTATATCTTCTGTCTCTCATATCATATATATCTACTAAACATTCAAATTTGGATTTGCAGCAGCTAACTTAGCTAATAGCTTTTCCATAATTTTATCACTATGAGAGTCGAGAATTTTATCTATATCTAGCGTACTATCCATGGCTCTACCACTACTACTACTATGGCTTCTTTCTTCATTATTATTAAGTGATGTACTAGTGCTACTACTTATACTACTATTACTGATTGTGCCTGTAGCTGTACTACTACTGTCTTCAGCTATAGTTGGTGAGTTTTTCAGATTATTATACATAGTTCCACTTATTGGTACTTGAGCAAATGATTGTCTAAAATCAGATATGATAGAATCTGTCACACCTAATGCTTCTTCTGCATCTTGTAATCGCGTCCATGCACTATTTTGGTTCAAACCAGATATATGGATAGGAGCAGTGTTTATTGATTGTTGACTTGAAAATGATGAACTAACATCAAGTAAATTACCTCGTAAGCCTAATAGATCATTATACGAATTCATAGCAGCTTGCTTTGCTGCATTTAATTGTGCTAAAACATTTGCATGCTGTTCTAATTTGTAACGTAATTCATCTTGTGATGGTAAATTTACTGATGCAGCTGATATCGAGGGAGTAATATTATTCGCTATAGTAGCGTGTGTTGGTGACATGGTCCGCTCTGGTGCGATATCTGACTCAGAGAGACGATTCTCTTTCTGCTCTTTCTTTGTTACTACAGCATTTACATCATCTGATACTACTTCAGCAGTAGCGCTCTTCTGTTGAAGAACCTCTGTGCGGGCCATAGCAGCTTCAGCTTCAGTCGACGTTACATCTCCATCCCAAGGTACTAAAACAGCAATTTCTTCACCTATGACACCATCGATACTTTCATTATTTAAATTTTCATTATGATCAGTGTTAGTGGTAGGTGATATTGGTGTAACAACTTCATTTCCTGTACTCAATGAGAAGTCTAGACTTCCTCTACCTGTGTCATTCGTATCCTGATCTATACTATCAGGTGTAGCATCTACGGTAACAGTACTGGCAACAGAGGCATCATCGTCTTCTTTACTATCATTTGTTGCATTAATTGATTCATCAGCAGTTAATGAAAAATTAAATCCACCTTTATTACTATCTTTATTCGATGTAAGTGCTATGCCTTGCGTAGGTGACGTCATATCTGATGTTTGTGCTATATCTTCATTATTTTCATTATTATCATGGGATATTTGTTCGTCGTTGGTAACATTTGATGCCAATTTGCCTCTCATATGATCAATAGACGCGTTAAATTTAAAACCTTGCATGCGTGGGGGCGATGGTGGCATCACAATTGCAGCAGGAGGTGTATTATTATCTCCATCTGTAATACCAGGAGCAACTGCATCGTCCATGTCATACGTAACCTTAGCATTTGTAGCACCGAGGGTGCCTTCATATAAGCCCATACCATACAATTGATGTTTCATATTTGCTAATACAGCAGAAGTTTCTCTTCGTTTAGTTTCAAGAGATGTACCACTGCGTTTCTGTTGATTCCCATATCCACCACCACCACCAGCAACACTTTCAGATGTCACTGCGTCAGCCTCTGAACCAGTGCTCATGATCTTTATACTAGCATCAGTACTTTTACTAATAGTAGCACTAGTTTCACTTGTTACAGGACTAGAATCAATATTAGTACTTGTTTCTGTAACTAATTCTATAACAGATTCATCAGATTGAAGACGTTCTGCTTGAAAGAAGGCAGCTGTGAGAGATTTAGACATCAGTTGGGAGTCATCGTTAATACCATTCAAAGAGTCACCATACTCAACCATATTATTTTTATCATCAACAACAATATATGCTTCAGTACGCTTATTCATCACTTTAGTGTCAACTGGTATGTTATGAGATGGAATTGCAGATTTATCAATATTTGAATCATTTTTTAATTTTGCTTCTAGCCATGATTCTAAGTCTGATGCACTTTGTTCTAATCTTTCTAATGCTTCTTGTGTTTTATCTTCATGTCCTCTTGCTTTAATATCTAACTTTGCAGATTCTTCTAATGATTCACGTAATACGTTTTTCTTCGTATAAGAACCATCTTGACTGCTTGCATCATCATCACTAGCAGTATCTCCATCTGGATCTACCACGCTTTCTCTTATTTTATCACCATTTGATGGTGGTGGTGATGGTGTAAACACTCTTTCGCTACTAAAGAGTGCCTCTCCGTCATCATCATCGTCGTCCGATAAGTCACTATCAGAGCCACACAGTACCCCATCATCAGCTTCAATGGTACGTGCCATGCTAGATGAAGCTCCTTCAATACTTGGTGAAGATGCTGATGGAACTGTTTGTACTATATTGCCAGCAACACTACTACTTATGGTATCCGTGCTAATAGAAAGATTCACTTGTGATGGGTCAACAACATTAGTAAATTCCATTGGTGTGCTCTGCTGATGCTTTTGCTGAGCATTCAAACGATCTGCCCATTTTGACCCTCCTTCTACGTCACTTACTGGGGGTATTGGAGGTGTAGCACTAGACCCTTTAGTATCTAAATCTGCTGCAGTAGCAGTACTAGATTGAGGTGCCAAAGGTAACACATCGGTATCATTGATTTTACTGTTACCACCATTTACTACCATCTTGAGTTGATCTCGTTCTAGAGCTTTCCTTAAATTACTTTCAGAACGTCTTAGTATTGATGCTTGTTTTTGTACTGCTTCACCATAAAGCTCAACGAGTCGGTCTTGCATTGCAGTAACAAGACTATCAGATAGTTTCCAAACCATAATACATCCATCACCACCAATACTAATAATATGTCTACCATCAAGACTAAAGCGCACTCCTGTCACTACTTCACTGTGTCCGGTTACTTGAGCTAGTAATTCACCACTAAAAAAATCAAATAAATTTAATGTCTTATCAAATGCACTACATGCAACAAACATACCAGATGGATCTACATCAGCTTTATAAAGTTCTTGTTGAATGGCTGGACTTTTGTATGTTCTCATATGTTTTCCAGAATTTATATTCCATACATTCAATCGTTTATCTTGACCACTAGTTATGGCAAATTTATTTGTTGGTTCTAAAGCTAAACCATTCACAGTACCGTGTGGTGTTTGTACAGCTTTTATACGCTGTATATTTGTGCCTACAACAGATGATAAAACCATTGTTTTATCACCACCACAACTAATTAATCGTTTACCATCATATGTAAACTTCAATGCGGTGATACTTGATGAATGATTATCTAGCGTCGTTACTGGTTTATATGATCTAGTAACATCATATATATGCACAAGACGATCTCTTCCTGCGGATGCTAATAATGTCAATGGATCACTATCATTTGACGATTTTAATGGATTTATTGCAGCAGAAAAATCTACAACCCATGTACCATCACCTGCTTCTTTTCTTGGTGGTGAATAATGTAATGCTAATATTTCTGCAGCATGACTTTTAACACTATGTATTAATTTCATAGTATTTAAATCATATACACGTAATCTACCACGTTTATCACCACAAGCCAGTTGTGTTCCACATGGGTGTATTGCCATAGCTCTGGGAGCTAATAATTCCTGTGGTCTATGTGGTAACTCGGTATTGGGTATACCATTACTTAGATCTAAAATGTGTGAATCGTCTAAATTAGCAGCTAATTCATTACTAATTGTATTGCCTTCTACTGAATTATTATTTCTACCTTTTCTTATTGGAGAATTATTTGGTGAATACAAGGCATCACTACTAACATCGCCTGGGCTACTGTCATAACTACTCGTAACATTATCATCTAAATCAATGATATGAAGCATTTCTCTACTATATGGTGACTTGTATAGTGAGGAACGTTGATTTGCAGGATCTAAATTCCATAAACGTATAGTACCATCAGCTGAACATGTCGCAAAACTACCTGGTGGGAGGTTACTGCGCTCTGGAAGTGAAATATCAGAACTAGTATTCCTATTACGATTTGTTGATGATGTTTTATTATCACGTTTATCAACAAAACCAATATCCCATACACATGCTCTATGAAATGAGAATGTACGATATTGTGCAACAGCTTTAATATCAGATAAATCCCATACAAACAAACTTCTATCTGAATATACGGCAGCAACTTTCGGAGCAGGATGAGTCGATGACCCTTTTATACTTGTTAATGCATAACATGCAGGATATTCCAAATCAGAACTATTTGCATGTATTGGTGCTGGTAATGGTAATGTTGCTTCATAGGTAAGACTCTGTGGTTTAAATGCTCGAATCACACCATCTGAACATCCTACTAATAACAGTCCATGACCTTGAGTAAACAATGTTAATGTATATGCAGTACTTGATAAATTAATCCATGTATCTATTGAACGTGATGAATGAAAGGTACAAAGAGTACCATCAGCTGTACATGCATATATACTACTTCCTAATATATTGCCTTTACCGCATACAACATCCATAAAATGTGCAGTTTCTAAGTTTTTAGATATTAATGCCGGTTTACCAGTTACTTTGGTAACTGTAATTGTACTATCACTATCAGATATAGTATCATATTCTACATACCAAAATTTAAAATGTTTTTCACCACATGTTACAAAATAATTTCCAGATTCGTGAAAATCAACAGCATTTACTTTGTTACCAATTTTATTAGCAAAAAGTGGAGTAATAATAGAAGGCGCAGTCCTGTCTTTATTATTATTACTACCACTAGAGGGATTGTTTGGTGGTGGCGCTATTTCACTATTCCAATCCCAAAATAAGCATTGTTTATCATGTTTGAAACCACATGAAACTAAGTATTTACTACAAGGAGAAAAAGTCACACATCCCACACCATGTCTGTGCCCAGCTAAGCGTCTCATCATTTTATTACTATCTATAGCAAAGATACAAATACATGGCTGGTGTCCACGCTCACCTACTGCTAAGTATTTCCCACATGGGGATACAACAGCACATGTGACACTCTTCACTGTTGTATAAAATCCAAGTTGTCTATTCGATTGTGGATTATATCTCACGACAACACAACCTGCAGCGTAATAAATATCTCCATTTGCACTACTTGTTAAAGCAGCACTATTTAATGCTGTTAAACCTAAAACTCTTTCCAATGCTACCAATGGTGAGGATCCTGGCATTCTAATACCTCAGAGATTTTAGAAGTTTATAATTCTCTTCTTCCTCTCTCTCTCTTTTGCTGCTTCTAAATTTCGAGACTATATCAATTACACAATAAATGTTAGATATGAGTATTTTCCTACAATATTCAGGACAAAAAATCAGTACGCTCTCGTAATCACCTTGTGATGTCAATGTCTCCCGTAAGACCGTCGTTCCTGGGATCTTCCATAACTTTTGGATATTTTCCAAAATTTAACAAAAGTGAAAATGTCATGGAAAGTACCAATTCAGATCGATTCGAAGGTAGTTGGAAATAGTGAGAAAGAGGAAGTAAAAGAAGAGCGTAAAAAATGACAAGATACTAAATTGAAAATTGAATGACAATCTTTGTGTCGTGTCATTCAATAATAATTTATGTATAAAAACAATATAATTACCATAATATGATATAATTATTTTTCTAAAACAACATACACTTCACTTTCCACTAACGCTCCACTATCTGGATATTGGTCTTCACCTTATGCAGTAAGTTATGAAATCTTGAGACCTTCAAGCTGTTCTGAGGCTTCATCTCCAGTTGTTGTTGTCGCTGCTGCAGCTTCTTCTTCCCCTTCTCTATCACCACCTTCTACTACTTTTTTGGCTGCTTTCTTAGCCTTCATCTCTTCTCTTCGTTTTGCCAATTCTGCCTTCTTTCTTGCCTTCTCTTCAGCTTTCCTTTCTTTATCACTCTTTTCTGGCTCTGTACTTATAGTAGTACCACCATCCATTCTAGGTTTGCTACTAGGAGCTTCGTCACCAGGAGAGAATGAAGGAGGTACTTGGACAGCAGTTCCAGCACCACCACCAACCCATCCAAGTATAAGACTATCACAAACTATTCCAGAGCTCAAGACTCCACCAACATTTCTTTTAGCTACAGTGATACTTTCACCATCCATTTCAATGGTTGATCCTATTGTTGCAACTACAGTACGCGTGCCCTCTCGGATATTCGGAGCATTAGTAACTATGGTGATTGGTCCTTCAGCATCTCCAATATCCATACTAGTTTGCTTGAGATTGGCTTTACCATTCACGGGCTCACAACTGAGTACCACTCCAACTACAAAGGGCATATTGCAGATATTTTATAAGATACCTCCAATCAATGAAGGAGATCCAATTAAAGAAGGAGATCTGTGCTCCACATTTTACCC
>JACKZZ010009727.1_pt1 | contig 21622 bp, 23 predicted proteins | sample 8027871 | NCBI WGS metagenome assembly JACKZZ01 (sample SAMN15724774, study PRJNA655200) | protist metagenome | isolation source: fluorescence activated cell sorting (FACS) single amplified genomes of... | place: USA: West Boothbay Harbor, Gulf of Maine | collected 2000-07-19
GCGCTGTCCTCATGAAATTTCCGTCGTGGAAGATGTCTCGAGACCGCTCCGCAATAATGCACTTGAAGCGCATAAATGCTGTCGCGATGATGAAGATGCCCGAACGAGGAACTCCGTCCTTGCCCGGGATGATATCTCCCGCGTCCCCGATGGTATCTCCCGCCAACTTCATCCTCATGCAAACGCCGCTCGCCGCAACGGACCTTGACTGTTCCAGGTCGTGAATCGTCCTTCCCTACGTCCCAAAAAGCTTGTTCAAAAGTGCGAAGAAGCTGATGTTCAGAATGGCTTTTAAATTTCATGATGGACGTTCACCAATACTACAGTAACTGCTTCTGCATGACCGTGATTGCTCGGCTGATTGATGTGCATGTGATTTTCGTGTTTACAACATTACCTCAGGAATCCTTAATTCACGTCGTTCAAGTGTACTCTTTGGGGTCCTCCACAACACAAGACTGCGGGGGATGGAAACGGCGAAAACGACAGATTATGTAACCAGATAATGGCGAGGCACACGGGTTGTTCTCGTGTCTCCATACAGTTTATTGTCCCTACTGTTTACGATCACCTTGTGTCTATAGCGGGTGTCGGTGCGTCGACGATCGCTGCCTGATGTTGATTCGAGACAACACTAAAGCTGACTGGGACCGCGACGACTCGGAGACCGATAACGCCCTGAGTTTGGACAGAGATGCAACTGCCATCGGCATGAGCTGAATCATGACAGTTGAATCTCGAGTCTTTTTCGGCCGCGGAATCGGGACAGTAGGACGACTATACGACAGTCGTAACTCGCTAACGATACTGATCTCATCTTCGTACAGTCAGGAAACCGTGGTGAAAGTATCCACCTGGGCCTACCGGGCAACCAACTCAGCTCCTACCCGTGTATCTGATGAAGTCTCATGCCGATGATTACTGATGCCAGTGATAACCGTTCTCTCTGATGTTTTTTCTAAAATTTATTGAGCTCACCTTCATGTCCTGTGATCTCACCTTCATATCCTGTGATTGCGTTCCTCTACAACGACTGTGATGACGTTCTTCTAACAATCGGCAGCGCTGTGTGGACGAATCAGCAGTAGCAGGCGACACGGTCATTTTCTTTTCCGCACATTATGATTCTTTTTTCCGGGCTCCTCACGTTGGAGGACTTTTTGATCTTTTTTCCCTTCAACTTCGAATGCAGTTCAATTTTTTGGTTCAGCTTGACTCATCTGCTGTATTTCAGCCGTGACGAGATGCTCTTACGATAAGGACGTGACGAGATGCTGCGCATGAGTCGTGACGAGATGCTCTTACGATAAGGAAAATTCTGCCTCTCTGACGATCGGGAAAATACTCTTTAACCTAATGCTTTTTTTTACCAGTCTGGACGTTTCTTTTCATTCGCTTTGTCATTCGCTTAAGCAGTTGGTTCATTCGCTTTAGCAGTTAAATCAGAAAGTATTAGGAGCAGCAGATACGCAGGTTGTGATGAGAGGAGCACGGGTCCTTTCCAACGAGCCTATTCAAATAAGTAACCGTTAATCAAACTGCAAACAAGAAAAGTTCGCAGACGTCGAAGTTCACGAGATCGTCCCAAACCAAAAAAACTATTTAGTGGGAAGAAGAGCGGCAACAACAGTAATTACCTTTCCATTCGATATAGAAGCTCCGCTGGTGGACCTTCCAACTCCTCGACACGGGGTGAAGACAACAGACGACGTTCACTCACATTGTCGTGAGATCGGATTCACCACGGGTCTCCCGCCTTCCTCGCTCAAAGGACGATGATCAGTTCACGGAATTGTGGGCATTGAGAGGGCTGAGGACTCTTCAGAGGGGAAACTGGCACCACTGACCGGATCCTGGCCTGCGAAAGTCTAGGCCAAGACCTGGGCCTGGACCAAAACCTCCACGTCGTGTCATCGCGGTTCTAGCCCAAGACCTGGGCCTCCTCCACGTCCTGGATGACACCTAGTGCCCTGTCCTCCGCATACAGGTCCTTCATGTCTTTCGCATCGAGCGACACGCCGCTATCGTGACTGATGTGCGAAATCGCCGACTGTGGCCTGCGGCTCGTCGAGGAACCTCCGCCGAGCGTCGCCACAGTCGACGCAGATTCTGGTCGCACGCCTGCTTTCGTGTACTGCGGTGGGCCTGAAGAAAATTAAGGTGCGGTAGCAAGTAAGCGGGGACAGATTGAGACGACGAGCAACTCACGCCAGATATTCAGCGAGTTGCCGACTTTTCCGCCGTCGAAGAGTCAGACACAGTCGACGCGAAGTATGATTCAAACATAGTTTGCCAGCGCTGGGCTACTCGTCACTTTGACTTACACAGTTCGCCAGCGTTGGGCTACTCGTCACTTTGACTTAGGAGCTCTTACTATAGCCATCCTCACCATCGAAACCTGGCTTGGCGACTTGCGCGGGAGCTTGGACGAGCTGGCGGACCTGTCGCTGCGAGTTGTGACTGCCTTCTGACACAGCGCCGCTTTCTCCGGGCTCTGAGGGATTCAGTTCATAAACGGGAATCAACAACTTATAAACGGCGATGCCACAACCCTGAACAGTGATGTCCTTCAAGTAATACAGTGATCCGACACTCGGCGAATCTACATCAGGTTGTATCCGGCGCTGGTCCCTCTCACTCAGTCGAGTTTTCTTAGCATCTCACTCAGTAGGTTGGTCTGATTCAATTCTCCTTGCGGAGCTGCTGGTGCTTGCGCTGCTTCGGAGGGCCGACTTGGCCTGCCTGCATCGGTGTAAGCGACATGCACTTGACCTCGCATTTCCGCCACCAGTCCCTCTGTGGCCCCCAAGCACTTATTTGATGAAAACTCCTCCACATCGAGGACGCCTGGTTTCGGTCAGTTTCAGTCATGTATTATCAGAGTATCGAAGACGGCGGGGGCTGCAGACTAGTATTATCAGAGTGGAAGCAGTATTATCGTGAAAGCTTGACAATCCTAATGTTTACTACTAGGCGAAAATTCCCGAAATCACTCGGTAAAAACAGCTGGAGGAAATGTGGATCTAGCGATGGGCGCGTCGACCGTCATGCAGCTTTCGAACGCAGCTTTTCTTCGTGATGTGGTCGTGGTGATGCCCAGGGGATACTCCGAGCATAAATTTATCCGCTCTACCTTGTCATACCCTGCCAGGGATACATTCTCTTCATGCCATCCTCTGAGTGATGTCTTACCCGAGCAGTCCCCGTCCATACTTGACCAATGTTTATTGATGTCTTACCCGAGTAATCCCCGTCCATACTTGACCAGAGTTTATTGATGTCTTACCCGAGTAGTCCCCGTCCATACTTGACCAGAGTTTATTCAATCTCATGTTGTTCAGTGCGTCCTCCTTCCCCAGTACACGTGTATTGAAGCTCTCCATGAATTCGTTGTAAGTTACCTGCCCAGAAAAAAGTTTTTTTTCAGGCTTCACCAAATGAGTTCAAAGCGCAAAAGTTGTTGAGCGCCGGTGCCTCAGATCACGAAGAGGACGACGCTGCCGTTCAGATCCAGAGGTGACGCCCTGAAGCTGGACTCGTCAGAAGGCGATTGTCCCCCAACGCCAAAGTCAATGCAAATGACAACTGCCTGGCACAATCTGAAGCGATTCAATTGTGGGACAACATTCCCCCCCAAGTCTAAGAACACAAACGCTAAGCCTAGACCCTAATGTGACACGGCCCTACCTTGAAGTCGTCGGCAGTGGCCAAATGTCTGAATGCTACCAGAAGGTTTCCGTGCTTTTGCACGCAATATGCTCGGATCTCGTCTGGCTCCATTTCGTTAAGCTGGGGGCGCGGAATACGTCTTATCTCGCTCTGGCTCCACTCCGTCGCATGAGATGTGTCCGGGAATGTGTGCGAGAAAACCACTCTGAATTGAAACTAATAGTACTTGAAGTCGAATCACAATGGGATCTTTTGACTTCTTAAAGTGCGATCTGCAGTTTGCGACATTCCGATTCAAGGGAGTCTTCCCCATCATAATCATTGCATTCCGAGCAGCTAGAAAAGGATGACTTTGCATTGGAAGTTCAAACAGATTCGGGATGTCCAGGCGTCGCGGCTCGTGATAGTTGTAGTACAGCTACCCGCCTGTGTATAGCTGCAATAGCAGAACAAAAAATCATCTCGCAGAACAAGAAATCACATCTTCTGATTGTATCTCACTGCAGAAGAATCACATCTTCTGCAGAAGACCTCTCACCGGCTTATTCTGCAAGTTGGGATTTCTTGCGAGTTGCTGAATGGTCAGATGTTGCTTCTCCACCTCCTCTTTAGTGCCAAATTCGTCGGCGTCCATCTGGAAGAAAAAGAAGGAATTTCATTGGCAACGCTGAAGCAAGAAGCAAGGCCAACCCAGGTTGATTGAAGCAGAAGTAGGGATTTCAAAAGAGAAAAATTAGGCACTTGTCCAGGCCGCAGAACATTAGCAAATGCACCTGACATCCATGATCGGATCCCCGAGATAAGCAAACCGCCCACAAAAGTGCATTTCTCGGTAGTCGAGCGCACACACACCGACTGGACTTATTGTCCCGGCTGCCCCAGACACTCGACAAGCGTCACCGATCGGAATGCATGGAACGCTTACGCCAAAGGATTCGTTCTGGTGGTCCCGCTTAAGTGATTGTTTCGTCATATGAGAGCCGTGGCCTGAAATTGAGAGGTCATATGAGAGCCGAGGGCCTGATTGTGAGAGGAACTGAGTGATTCGTTTACTCACGCCTTCTGACTGTGTGTTTAAACACACATAGACGCATCGTCATTCATCAGCATTGAACACGTATTACTGTATTCGCTTCCAATAGATAAGGGTCTGGGATTTCAAGATCTCGTATTATTTCAACGATAATTGACGCCCGCCAGAGGCGGCCAGACGTACCTGTTCCGTGAAGCGACTCTCGTGCGGCGTCTGCTGCTGTTTTCGCGCTCGTGTGACGGTGCATGGACGCAGTGTGCTGGGCAGACATCGCAGAATTCGATTTCACGCGGAAATATTTTGAGCTTTCCCACCAACGCGAGAAAACAAAGGGAAAACGGAGGTTAAGTCTCAGACAAAGGGAAAACGGCTGTTGCTGCGGGAGTTTGGTCAACTGTGAATTTCTTATTGATCTCTCCCTTATGTGGGGCAGCATCAGCGGAACTGAGTCGATGATTGGGGCAGTGGTATCAGGGGAATGCAGACGTGTTCCTATGCATGGACGCAGTGTGCTGGGCAGACATTATACAATTCGATTTCACTCCGAAACATTCCTTCTCGAAATCATTTTTGGTGCTAGTCGAAATCGTCCGGGGCTCTGCTACATGATAGGTCCGGAATGTGCCAGTAACACATCACCATCTCGCTGAGATGATCATTCCTGTGACATTCCACTCCCTCGATTTTAGAGCCGTTATATCTCCAATAAATTTGACAAGTGACAGAAAACCTGACTCCTCGGAGGAGGACCTCCTCACTTTGTACGCCGCGAATTTCCTTGCAAACTCCTGATACGCGAGAGAGCCGGTTCCATCTGTGTCGGCCATCTTCCATATTCGGTCAACCGTCTTCGGTGGCAAATCCACTCCACTCTGCTTGAGGCCGACTCCGAACTCCCTTCGGTTGACAGAGCCGTCGCCGTTTCGGTCAAATGACCGAAAAGCAGAGATCAGCGTTGAGAACTTTTTCTTGATTAGGTCACGGAGCTCCTCTGGAAGGGTTTTTGTTTACGCTGTCACTACACTGTAACAGCTTACAAAACTTTCTACTGCAACTCATCTCCGAACCAGCTCCAAACCAGGAAACAACGACTCGTGAATCAATCTCCAGTATTGTTTTTGAATGCGACTGCCGAGGGGCGTGCCAACCCCCCTTCCAGACACTTCTCGAACATTCCGTCCGTTCGAGTTGTGGGAAGCGCTTGGTTTTGAAAATGGTCTCCAGTAATCAACGTATCAGTGTATCGTCTCGGACAAGCTGCTTAGTATCGTCTCGGACAAAACCTGTTGTTTCCAGTATTATTATCACGTCTTCTCACCATCCGTCACGTCCATCTTGCCCTTGACACCAGTGTATTTCACCTTTGCCTTTCTCATTGCCGACTCCGGTAAGGGCTCCCAGCCACCGTCCAATGACTTGACCGCGTCGTCGATGCGGTCCCAAAGCTGGAAAAAAAATCACCGTCTTATTGTGAAAAGACCTTCGAAGTTCGAGAAGACCGACGGTCATCCTCGCACGAGGATTATGTCTTCTAGGTATTGGTCGTACTACATTTTGAGTCGGTTGCTGGAACAAGGACGATCCAATAACACACTCTTAGTTCGTCAGCCGCTAGCACAAGATCCTCAAAAAACGTGTGACTCACCCTCTGGTCGCGGTGCCTGGCCATTCCGATTCGCACCCTGACCAGCAATACTACTTATGCGTTTGTTCCACTCACCCATTGTGCATTTGGCCACTTTCCTGCGGCTAGCTTTGAGAAGACCTGCTTTCGGACCTTCCCCTTATTCACATATACTTCGAATGCACCGATTCTAGGATACCTGAAGATCTGGGGGAGGAACGCACGCGCTTTGGAGAAAACAGTTTGGAGAAACAAGACCAGAATGAGAAGCATCGAAAATGAGAGGATTCAATCCGAAAATGAGAGGATTCATTTTCACATATGAATATACCTGTTTGGATGATCTTTCTGAACGATGAGCGCTCAACCAATGTTGCAGGCAGCAGTTCTGGATAACAAAAAAAAACCTGTGTTATTCTTACCTGTGTCTGATACCATTTCCTGGGGGTTTTGTGTGGGGTTTTTGGCCTTTTAATCTTACGTCGATATTTTATGATGAAATCATACGTGCGACGGTTTTGTGTGTCAGTTACTGGTTTTTTGGCATCTATACGTGTTTTTGACATCTATACGTGGGCCTTTTAGTCTTTGTTCCCCCGCTCTCGGGACAGACAGCACATCACAGACAACCTCACTGTGACAAGAGATATTTTGTGCATATGCGGCGTACACATAGGGATTAGCGAGCCAGCACTGATAGCGACCCCACGACAAAGATACACGACGTGGACGTTGTCCGCGATTGGACACCGTGCATCGACCGTGCTGACATCTTGTCTAACATGTTGTTGAACCAGGTCGGCTGAAGTTATCTTACCTTGTGTCGGGGTTTTGTGCGTAAGCAGCGTAGAGGTAAGGATTGTAAACCACTTTTTTGCAATTTGCTTTGTGGGCTCCGGGGCCAGGGTTGATGGCTAACCGCCAGGTGAGGTCTTTGGCTTCTGCGTTGGACTCCACGATTCCCTGGACTTCCATTTCCCTCTGGTAGTATCGTTCCTCGACATGACGTGTGCAGTATGCGTGGTCGGCGCAGTCGATACAGCGCTCAACCTCGATCCAAACGCCGGGGAACGTTGGAAGCGACTTTATCAGGTCCTCCTGCGTCCCTGCAGGGGCGCAAAACGGCCCTGGGCCTGCCGCTGGCATGATGCAAGGCAAGCCACAACCGTCTGATGATGGAGGAAACTTGCCCCTTCCGTATAATTTACTGACCTACAATCGAGGACGACGACGCTAGACTCAACCCATCAGTAACTTGATCAGTAACTATGCTGATGTCTGTGCAAATCCTCGGATCCGACCTGAAACGAACAATCGGATTCTGAGAAATTCAAACACAAAAAGCAGTTCTGTCAAAGACTAGTGCGAGACTCAGCATATCAGCGGGCAGACGATGATCGCGCATATGATGACCAATATGATCCTAAATTGGAATAACGAGCGCGCGCAAATCCTACGACCACGGAAGCGACCAGAAGCGATCCAGAAAGTCGCGACGCTGCTTCTCGGAGAAAGAAAAGAATCGGCAACCTTTGAAAACCAACGACCGTTGCGACGTCGCTGACCCGAATTTCAGCATACATATAGCGCGACAATTCGCGCCCGAGTGCTTGCACAGAATGCGACTGAAGTGATCGAGAAAAAACGTAGACTATGAGCGTGACCCTGAGAAAGCGCGAATAACAGATGACATGCAAGTGCACTATAATTTCAAACCTTTTCTGGATCAATGCGGGTCTCAGGCCCCTGGACGCTACCGTGGGAAGACTAGCGCCTGCTTCGGGATTCGGGCCTGGGAAGAGTTCTCTTGCGATTCTCAACATTCAATGGAACTTGCTATGCTTGGATTGCGTGTCAAATTTTCATCCTGCACATGCGAAGACGTGCGTCCTAAATGCAGATACTCTAGAAGGAATACATATCATAGATGTTGGCGTCCTTAGCTTCCTGGGTCCAAATTCCAATGATAAACGAGCTTTCTTGAGCTACTAGTCGTGCTTTCAAGTTTTAGAAAGACAATGAGAGTGGAAAAGCCAAAGTCTATCTTACAGGATATTAAAGTTTGTTGCGTGACACCTTTGAATGTTTACGAGATTGATGCGCTTTGCTCATATTTCAAATGATTTTCGTGTCGACACCAGCAGACGGCTGCGACGTCTCAGTCTTTTGCCAACTGAGGGTCATGAAGCTTGAAGATGCTGGATTGAAGCCCAGTGATGAGACACGGCGGGAGTTGCAGCAGTGAGATAATAAGAATTTCTGTGTTGACTATGAAGATTACATGACATGTCATGGTAAAAGATGTGAAACCACCTTTGGAAACTGCTTGGTCAGACCCAAAGTTTTTCTAGTACAATCGATCAAAAAGCGTTTCCACGATGACGACCAGAAATTGCTGATTCAGATGACCCCCAGCCGATACAATAAGCAGCCAAGAATCACGCGTGAAAGACATTGGACGCAGCCCTTCGTATCCCCTCGAACCTGTGGTGGCTGGGGTGGTGGCTGGGGCCGTGTCCGCTGACAACCGACCCTACCGACACCCAGCTGCTAGTCTCCGTGGGAGAGCGGGCGTGGATCGCCGCACGCGGACCACCCGCCGCGCTACTCCCCTGTCGGAAGTCGAAGGTCTTGTGGAAATGTCCGGCCTTGTGCGGTTTCTGGTGATTGTGGGGGTGCTGGGGGTTGTGCGGCTTCGACCGACCGATCACCATCTTCATCTGTTCCGAAGTCAGCTGAGGCCGTCGTGTGGAGGTGTTGCCAGCGGCCCTCGCCCCTCCGACCGCACTGCTCGCTGCCCCATTCTGTCCGTGGTTGCGGTTGCTTCGCACGTACGTGCTACTTCCGACGTCACTGCGTCCTGTCCTACCACTCCGCACACTCGACTCCGCGACCGATCCCGCGACCGACGATTTGTCGTCGGCGGCGGCAGATGATGCCCTGTTGCCGGAGCGCACCAAGGGTCCGTCCCTCCCAAGTTGGACAGCGTGCGACGGAATCTGTGTTGTTTCCCGACTGTCAGCCGACGCGGACGAGTCTTTCTTTTTCGGTGACTCGAAGAACCCTTCCCGGCCTGTTGCGCCCTTCTTAGAGCCAGCTTTCTGGTTCTGGTTGCGCGGACTGGTGATGCTGGTGGCGAGCCTGGTCTCCACACACGCTGCGCCGGCCGGGGCGTGCTCGGCCCGAACGCCGGCTCGCTTTCTCCTTTCGGCCAGCCGCTTCGCCTCCGGCGACTTCCCGTCCTGCAGTAGTTTCTCTTCGGCGTCGAGTCGTTTCATCATGTCGGAATCGGCTCCCCACGTGCCCCTTTCCGCGCCTTCCTCCCACTCGTGGGTATGCGTTGAGGAGGGGCGCCACAGGTTTCGAAACTTGGTCTGCGCCAGCGCCAGTGGCTTGTTGGGCCCCGAGACCTCTCTGGGTGCCGGACAAAATTCGGTGTGCTCCGAGTGCCGCAGCTCGATTTGGCGGCGGTTGCGCGCGGTGTCCGACTGCGACAGCACCTGTCCGTCGATCGAGCACTTGATGTGGCCGCTTCCTCGCGGAGTGCCAGTCGGAAAGATATCACCAGCCAATGATGACAACCGGTCGGCCGAGGCTTGACGCCTCAGAGTGGCCTTGTGCCCTGACGACTTCGCATGCTCGTGGTTGATTTCTCGTGTGCGCTGCGTTTCCTTGTTGTTCACGAAGACCGCATTTCCACTTGGCCGTTTGACGGCCACACCATCCCCGATCGAGTGCACCACCGACACCGCGACCGAGACATTGTCATCATCTAGATCGTTGTTGCCCCTGGCCGCTGCCGCTGCAGCTCTACCGCCTGCTGAACCATCGTTGTTACCGTTGCGAGCACTACTGCCCACTTGTGATGAGAATTCTCCGCCGCTCCGTAGCCGCTTCAGCGTCTCCTCGTTCACCGGTGTCTTCGGCACCAGGGCGCTGTCGACGATGGGGTTGTGGACCTCGTGGAAGCCCCCAGGCTTGCTCACCAAGCCAGCCAGTTCGTCACCGACGTTGCCCGCAGCCTTTTCGAGGGCGATGCGCGCGGCCTGAGAAAGAAACGCATGACATCATTGTCATTGACATTCTGGGATGCAAGACTAGCAGTGTTGATGCGAACCACGATTTGTGATTTTCAGGATTCAACTTCAATCACGTGCTGCAGATACGGAAAATAGGAACACTTCCTCTGTCCCGCTCTTGCGTTTCCGATCCAAATTGAAGAATTCCAATATTAATTATAGAGCCTAGGAAGAACAGAAAAGTTAGGCCCATGTACTTGACGCCAGCCCACGCCCTTACGTCCTCCCTCTTGTTTCGTAGCGTGTTCATCTGACGCCCAACCAGTTCTGCCTTGATATCAGACACATGCACGAGATTGTGCATCAACCTGGAATCATAGAGCCATTCGAACAATCACAAAGACGGAAGACAGAGATCATTTCATTTCAATCGGAAAGTCAAGTGCTAGTGCTGCAGACGTCACCACGTGACAGTGACCAACCTCGATGACCACGTTCGTAAGAAAAAAAACGCAGACGAGGTCACCTCCTGAGACAGAAGGTGCCACCGTCCATCCCTTGGCACTGCGAGTCCGACATCGCAACCACCAACGCACGAGGCTTAGTAGTCCTAAATCAATTGCATCCCTTAGAGGCTAGGGAGATCATATGTGTCTCAGTACTCCATAGTTAAACTCTTACTCCAGCTTGGACGCCAGATGTCTTACTCCAACTTGGACGCCAGATGTCTTACTCCAGCTTGGACGCCAGATGTCTTACTCCAGCTTGGACGCCAGATGTCTGACCCTCCTCGTCGGCGGCGCCTCTTCGAGATTAAAGATGTTGCTGAAGTTTTTCTCCGTCATTTTTCTCTCCACGTGGTGCTCCGGGACTTCCTCTGGCTTCGGTACCCGGATAGGTCGAGATGTGACCGTGCTGCACGTCTTGAGGACCCCGAACTTGTTAAAGCGTGAGGTTGGCCCCGGCACCTCCATTTCAACGCAGCGCATCCTCTTGTCGCGGAGCACGCCTGCATTGAAATCCGACAACCGCCGAGTCGGCGTTCCCGCGCCGTCGGAGCGGTCTGCTGGTGATTCATTATTCATGTTAATATTCTGCCTCCTCGCCGATTCCCCAGGAACTAGATTCTCGCCTCGCAGAAACAGCTTTTTGTCCAGGTGAGCGTGCAGCGTGTCCCCGGTGTCGTCGTTGTCGCTCTGCAAAACAGCTCCCCTCAGTCCGTACTGCAGCGAGTTGGGGCCTGTCGTCTTCAGTCTCCCAATTTCAGGCTCCACTTCACCTTCCGTGATCTTCTTGACGCCCGCATCGTTGGCGTATTTCGAGCAGATCTTGTCCTGGAGCGCCAGCCTGTCGTGCTTGCGCCCCTTCTTCGCCGCCCGCTCCTCCGGCCCATTCCTCGGCCCTTTCCTCGGCGAGTCCCCCAATTTTTCCCCGGACCGGAACGCGTGCATGGTGTGGACGCCATATGCCCCCGTGTTGTGCTGAACGACAGCTTCCTTGTTGAAATCGTGTTCCGTATCGTTCACCCCGGCACCCAGGGTCTCATCCACGATCTCTTTGGCGGAATACACCGCATTCAAGTGACCCTCCGCGGCATGCCCCTCGCCCTTGCGGACCATTCTGGCCTCCAACCGGCCCTGGTCCTCGACCGTTGAGTCGTGGTCTGACGGTTTTTGAGTTTGGATTTCAATGTGCATCCCAATCCGTATTACGCCTTCAATGAGAGCTCTCTCAATACGGAGCACTTTCGAAGAATATCGGACGATGTGAGGAAGAGGGAGACTCTGTGCAGTACTACTACGAATAATTTCAGCATGATGCCCTCGGCAAGATATCATTGTACTTGGTGACCACAGCCGAATGCTACGTCCTGACCCCTCGGGCTTACCCGCCCAACCCAGCGACGTGCGCGCCCGAAGTTCATAGCGTGGCATCAAGGTAGACGGTCGATAGTGTCTCGTACCTGATTTTTTGGAGGAAGTCCTCAAAAAGAGACGCTCGAGCCCGCTCAGGGTTGTACTCATCGCATTTCTGACGATGCGCTGCACGTCAAAAGCTCGTAACTGTATCGTCACCGCGACAAGCTAAGATGTAGATGCAAATGTTCGAAGTGTCAGTGAGCACGGCCTACCCGTCCGAAAAATATCGGACGATCTTCGTTACGACCTACCCGTCCGAAAAATATCCGAGGATCTTCGTTTGTGGGCTCTGACCAACGGTGAGTCCGTGTCGTTAATGGCAACAGCGGCAGGGATGGACTCCTGAACAAGAGAGGATCATGCTGGTTGGCGCATGCCTAACGCCGCAATAAGAAAAATGCGGAAAGACAACACTATCACATGAGTTGCACGCCCAAAAAGTGAATTCCAAAGTGAGATGACATCACGAACGCGTAGCAGCCCTGTTACTCTCGAACACGAATATGCATCTCCGGATATGAGCTTGGTTGTCTATTGCCGTATGTTTTCAGAGTGAACCGGACGTAAAATCGATGGTCGGAGGAAGTGACGGTGACAGTGCCATCTTCAGATCCTCACCATCGCATCCAGGGGCGTGATATCGGTGGCCCTCATCTCCTTCAGATTCAGGAAATTGCGCTTCGTAGCGATCCAATTGTCCAGAGGTTTCGAATCCGTGATAACGCCCTCGTTCCCGTGACGCATGATCACAGCTACGTCCCTGGGAGTGTCGGGCAATTGGATTGAGGACACCCACAGTGTATGGCGGCAGTGTTTCGCTGAAAATACAGAAGTTCGTGGACGACTCAGAGCACAGATCGCACGTCCATAACGAAATACTATTTCAAATAGATCCCCACTGGTTCCGAGGGTCATTTGATGTTCACAGCGCCTACGCGTGAGTAGTACCGAGATTCACTGAGGCGGTAAGCACCGTAAGGTTCGGGTCCCCGAGGATTCGATACTCACCGCGTCGTCATCTCGCCGTCCTCTACTTGTTTCCACATCGCTTCAGTCGCCTGTTGGCCCGTGTGCCAGTCCTTCTGACCGAGGTCAAACCTGGGCGCATTCTCGCTATTCTTGCCGTGGCCGACCTTGGGGGTAAGCTCGAACTTATCCTCGGCCGTATGATCCTGGCCGTGGTGCTTGTGATGAGGCCGACTCCCCAGATGCACGTCCCGCATTGCTTTCCTGAAGTTGGTCGCGTCATTCACCTGCCCTGCCACGACATCGGGATGATGATGCGGGTGGTCGTCTATCTTATCGATCACATGCCCTGCATCGAACATCTTCTGCAGCCGGACACCTTGGGGGAGGTTCGCCCCGGGAGCGATAACGACAGAGTTGTATTTGGGGAGCTGCAGAGTGGGGGGCGTTAGCCCGACAGGAGCAGCAGACTTGGAGCCTTCTTCGCCATTGACATTGTTATTGGCATTGCCATTCGTGGCAGTCCCTGCTACTTGCGCTCCCGCCTCAGATCCACTCGGTTGTGTAGTCTGGGGTTTGGCCTTCTCTTCCCCCGACGATGTGTCCCACCAGTTGTCGGGAGTGTCCCCGATCACCCGCCGCACCATGATTGCAGTCTTTTCACTTTAGATTTTTACCTCCTTTTAAAACTATGATCGATTCTCCTAGCCGATCTCAGACTGTCACTTAAAGTTACTGCGCCATACAGGTCGCGGCGACGCTGCCACGTTAGCAAACACTATTGCTAGTGCTACACCATGACGCAAACACAAGCTACGAGATGTTGTAGGCGACATGAACCTGAGTGCGAGCAGCTTCCATTGGAACGCGTGATGTGGAGCATCAAAATGAACAATAATGAGAACTGTCACGTGACGCCTGACAGCCGCGAAACGTGACACTAATTATCAACGTTTTTGCGAACAGCCTTTTTCGAACGCGAAACCGCAGGGACGACCGACGATGGGAAACCGAGAGAAACCAGAACCAAGGAAAGCAATCAGGCCAAGAACCATTGCTATGACTCTGAGTGTTACTACTTCGAAGAACCGGATAAACAAGAAAAGCACTTTGATCTCGTCGACACTGTCCGTCTCAGACGGCCGACGTCATCCTCCGACTGCCGTGAATCTTGGAAAATCTCCTTCAAAATTTTGACTCAATCCTACAAGAAAGATTCTCAGATTATTACAATTTGAATTTGTTGTAGTGTTCAAATCTAGTTTTCTCTTTCAGCTAAAATCGAACATCGGGTGTCCTTCCGGGAGCATGCTCTGTGCCCACTTCTTGCGCACCTGGACCTGTGCCATGTATTTCCAGAACTTTTCATAATCCTGGCTACCTGTGATCGCATCTAGCACTCCACTCCCGTTTCCCTCCAGCTCTGCGAGACATTCTGCGATCGCAGGGATCCCTCCGTCCTGCCCCGCCTTTTCCTTGTCGCCGCCAGCTGGACCGAGCTGCTGACCGGATGATTTGGCCTCGTCTCCTCCTGTCGTTGGAGAACTGGATTTTGAGGAACCTGCTGAACCACCATCCCTCTCTCGCTTGATTTCGAGCTGCTTAGCGAGTGCGTTGATCACCTTCTCGAGCTCCCACCCGCTGCGCTCGAGGACCATTTGCGCCTGCTTTTCGAACAGGTCCTTGTATTCGATGTGCAGTTCGGTGTATACCTGGAAATAAATTTCGCGGCCTTTTTTTTGCAAAAAAATTTCGCGAAAATTCAATCATCATCCTCAAAGACACACCTGTGCGTCGGGATCTGCGTCTGCTCGTCCAACTATGCACCTTGCCATTGGGGCCATCCAACTGAGGGTGGCTGAATCATATGCAATGCCAATCCACACAACGCACTGCCCCGAAGGACCGTGATTCTGAGGATTTCAAGTGCCATCAATCTGATGATGAGCACGGGGACAGAGGCATTGAGCTGGCATTCTCACCAACTTGTGTTCGTGCTCATCCACCTCGCCCATTTCGTCCGGGAATTGAGAGATATTCTTAAATGCCCACTGCAGAACTGTATACAGAAACTCCGGTTGCTCCAAGGACTCCAGAATATCTCGGAAGATGTACGCAGGTGGAAGCCCGGATTTGCCTGATTTTGGGGATGCGATCAAGGTAACTTCTGCGTTCTGTTGGCGACGAGCTAATGACGACCTCCAGGACCATGACAACATCGACATGAGGAGGATGAGCATTCCGGTATACGCGACCAAAGTTGAAGCCTGGTCGTAATCGGAAAAAGTTTATTTGGATCTTATGAGGGACCGGATTTGGCATGTCTAACCAGTGGCCGTGCCGCCGCCGCTACTTGACCCTCCACCACCGACGGTGTTCATCTTCCCCTCGTTTTGACTGCCTGCTTCTGCGGGTCGCCCGCTACCAAATATGTCGCGTGCGGAGCCTCCAGATCCTGGGAAGTTGCATGCCTCTCAAAAATAACACACATCTTTCAGTAGTCTTTGACGCCGTAGCAGGGAAGCACTTAGACTACCTACTTTAACTTACGACGCTTCACGAATTCAATCGATACAGTGCGGGGATGCCTGCTTTTGATGGGACTTCTCCTGATATCGCCCGCGAATCTAAACACTAGCCCAGTCTTTAGATTTTACTCCGCTGACCCAGCCTGCTTCCCGCTCATCCGACTGGCAGAGCCTTACCAACTTTTTCCAGATCTGACTCGACCATGATTCCGCGAGGGGAGGCGGGACCAAAGTTCCAAACTGCTGAGTCACGAGGAAGGATTCTAAGCACGAGAACGTACGACTGGAGTGTTCTGCGAAGTTAATGAGAGAGCTTCGCGACAACGACTGTCAAATCTTTAGGCGGGCTCGACTACAATCACGCGTCGTCAACAAACCAGGTCCAGGAGATCACGCGCTCGACCGAGGCCGCGTCTGAACAGGACGCGAGTCTGCAGCTCGTCCTTCGCTTCGATCTGAACCATTCTCGTCCTTCGCAACCAATCAGATTCTCCTTCTTCGCCAACCATCAAGCGACCAGACATCCACAAGCGAGCCTATCAGAAGTGGAAACGCGATGTCCACAACTTCAAGCGAGCTTATCAAAAACAGTAGGAATTGCTGCGGTTTCGTCGCATCCTATCAGATAATAATATGCTCAGGTCGTGTAGTGCATTCGTTCCGGCTGCCTGTTTGGAAGCACGGAAGTTCAACGAAGCGAGTTGGCGTGCCATCATGAGTCTCATGCGGGACTTTGTTGTTTCCACAGAGAATATGGATTTTAGGATTTGTCGCTTCGAGCCCGGCATCAACTTCAAGCTCGGAACGCTGTTTGCATTTACTTTTCAGGTTGCAATGAATCGAATTCGTTCTTCCGGTGTTGAGATGCAGAGACGACCTGCGGTTCAGCGACTGCAGCAAGCGTTGCATTATGATTCCGAATGGTCGAGATTCACGACCTCGCGATCATGCGTTCGAGACCATGCATTCGAATCTCAAACAGGCCTCTGGATGTTTCGTAGCGGGATGGAGGAGGTTTCCTTTCTGAGTTCTGATGAAGAGGTCTCTCCCCGCTCCTCTCGACTGTTTCGAAGCCTCCCCGGATTCGGAAGTTGCTCGGATTCAAGCACTTCAGCAACGGAGAAGATAAATTGCCAGATCACAGTTTCGCAGGACTGCTCGCCCCCTCGCGTTTTTTCATGCGCCTGTACTTGTGGAGGATTTCTTCCGTGTATCCGTTCTTTGAAAATCTTCCCTCCGTCACCAACTCCTTCGCTGCTTGGTACTCCAGGGAGCTTGTAGTCATGGGGACGAAGCCCACCGTGGACGACTTGTTCTGGTCGTTCACGATGACCATCATCTCGTCGAGCACGGTGATGAAGTCCTTCATCGATATGAGGCCGTGATGGAGCCAGTTGGCCACGTGCTGGGATGAGATCCGAAGCGTTGCCCGGTCCTCCATTAACCCCACGCCGTTGATGTCCGGCACCTTGGAGCAGCCCAATCCGAGCTGGACCCACCTCACAACGTAACCCAATAATCCCTGCACATTATTCCTGAGCTCATGCAGGATTTCTTCGCGAGACAAAGTCCTTTCTGGCTCGAGAAGCGGGGGTTGCAGGAGGCGATGAAGCCCGCAGTTCTCCTCCACGCGATCCGATATCGCCACCGTCATATTCGCCTGGATGTCGTCCACGTTCGCCATGTGATAGTGGAGGGCATGCAGGGTCGCGGCGGAGGGGGACGGGACCCAAGCGGTGTTGGCGCCAGCCTTTAGATGACCGATCTTCTGGGCCATCATCGCGGCCATCGCGTCGGGTTCGGCCCACATGCCTTTTTTGTTGGTAAAGCAGTGTCAACATTGTGCATACACGAGCGCCTAGAATAACTTCGGATTGGGAACCGGAGGCGACAAGCGGAAGTTAAGTTATCGGAAATATTTTCTCTGCGGAAGACTCTGACTTCCGAGACGACAAAAATTAATGCCTTTTTTGCGGTCTCAGACCTATACATGTCTCAAACCTATACCGCAATCCTCCTCACCTTTCCCGATTTGCCCGCTGTTTGTCTCGAACCTATACCTTAATCCCCCTCACCCTTTCCGATTTGCCCGCTGTTGTGCATTTTGGCTCCCAGGCCGATCTCGACATTCCGCTTCTCGTAGACACCCAGAAAATTTTCCCCGGACCGTTTCTTGATCTCAGCTTTCGGCTGGAATGGCTGAGGGCCGGCGAAGCTCGTGTGGATCTCATCGCCAGTTCGATCCAGAAATCCAGTGTTGATGAAGCAGACCTAGTTTCGATCCAGAAATCCAGTGTTGATGAAGCAGACCTAGTTTGAGATTGAAGATTGCCATTAAACAGACCTGGACCTTGATCAGGGGCCATCGACGTTGACAGAGCGACTTTCCCCTCGTGCATCTACTTCTTGTGCACACACAATCGAACTCCGCTGGCGGCACGGAGTCCAACAGAGTGTGAAAAACTCTCGCTTCTGCTGAAATTCTTGGCAAACCGTTCGCGTCTGCCACGGGTCTTTCGGAACCGCCACACCGTAAACAGTCACCCCACCCTGTTTTTTGCCGCCCGGATGCAGCCCTTGAGGTTGCACGACGTCCGACGCTCTTCGTCCATGATGCCGATCTTGAGACAGAGTCTTGGGAACTGGAGCAGCTGTTCCAGCTTGCTGAACGTCTTGACCACGAACTCAACCTCCGCAGGCCCATGCATTTTCGGCTTCACGATGTAGACCTGCGGGATGGCATTGTTTTAAATTTGATGATGGTTGCAATGCTGCATTCAGGGCAAACTATGCCTACGTTGTATCGTCACCACGACATGAGGACGCATGTTTACGATGGAAATACATTCAAAATAACTATCGCAGTGCTTGTGGAGGACAATCAAACTTACTGATCCGCTTCGAGAATTCGAGTGCGATCCGAGAATGTCGTGCATTGCTGTCGTCGCCGTGATGACCAAATCGAGGAGCCCTTCTGGAATCTGAAAGCCAATGAGTCAAACTTAGAGGGAGCAGTGCATGTTCCAACAACACGAAAGGTGTTTTTGGTCCCTCAACCCTGGGCCCGAGGGCGCCCGCCCGCGACTCAAATTGGCTCCTCGGAATCACGGGAGGGCGCAGAGAAATGCCCATGTTCGTAAGACCCCTGCCGCCGCCCACCCGCGCTGGCGGCCCCCGCCGCCGACAGCGCGCGCATGACACCGGTCCGCGGTCGACATCCAATTCGAAATCCTTCAGCCGCAGCCAATCCGCCTCAGGCCAACCCGCCACGACCTGCGTCATGACATCGCGCACTTCGATCTTCTTGCGCTTCCGCCCAGTGAAGTGGAGCCCGGCTCGGACGCCAATGCTAGTCCCACGCGCGAGGCCCCTTGTGCAGCACATGAGATCGGCGCCGCCGTCCCTGAACTGTATGAGGGCGCTCGCCCGGTTCCACGATCGGCCCCCCGGCCCCCTGAAGAGCAGCAGGGCGTGATGTTGGGCGTTGGTGCTCCACGTTGAGCTGGACCTCGTTGGAGGAGCAGCAGCGGCTGCTTCCGATTCGGGCCAGCCCACGGTGTCGACACACAACGCTCGCGGCTCAGCGCGCACAACGCACAGCGCGAAAGATCCCTTGCGCGCCCGACTTGGCACTGTCACGAAGAAATACGCTTTCCGCGCAAGCATCGCACACTTGTGACCTAGTGCAGCCTCTCTCCTCGATTGCTGCTCTATTCTCAGCAAGTCGTTCAAGCTTCTGAGATACCTCTTTCTCGCGCGCGGTCGGCTGTCGCGCGGCTCACGCTGCGCGGCTGCACGTCGCCTCGAAATCGGAGTCTTGGAACAGCGCTTGCTGTTCGTATGGTCTGCACCTCTAGCGCGCTCGACACACTACCAATTGAGCCCCGGAGCTCCACTGACGATGGCATACACTAGGTCATCATCTGCGATGCTGATTCCGATCCGGGTCCTGTGATGCTGACTGTGATTGTCACGTGAGACTCTTCGTATATTCAAAAAGAAGTGTAAAGAGGAACACAAAGACTTACGACGAACTCACCTCCTGCCCTTTGTAGAGAACTGCGTCGGTCATCATGTGAATTCCGACATTTCGGATAAGCAGCACCCCACGGCCAGGCAAGCGCACAACGCCTCCATCCTCTGCTTTGCGGAATATCTAGGGGTGGAATGAGGCCAATTTGAATTTCACAGTCCAAGTGCGCCATCAAATTTAAAAGAGTCGGCAAAGCAGAGGGCGTTCTGGTGAAGCCTATGCCAACAGCCTGCGATTGCCAAGCAGTCTGCCGTGCGCGCACATCTACATCGGAATAATTCAGACCAGCCGGAGGCTCCCGAGGACCCTCCTGGTCTTCGGGTAGGCCAAGGCCTGCTTAGAAAACCACCACCTGCTGGCGATCCAGAGAGGAAGCCCCGGGAGGCCGCCACAGAAGACCTAAACTCCCCCCACAGGGAGTCGTTTTTTTTTACCACATTGGATGTCGTCCTCGGCGGTGTCGCCCACATTTCGTACGAGTATGCCATGAAACTCCGCGGTGTCATGGACGGCAAGAAAACCTCGTCAAAGGCAACGTCCAGGCTGGCGCAAGCATCTTCATTCGATGCCCGAATTTTCAAGGTGACGGAGCGGATTCACGCTGAGGAACTCACAAAGTGCAAATCAAAGAAGTTCGAACCAAAAGGGTTCAGATGCTGCATGCGCAGATCGTTGGTCTCGGCGGGGTGGGTTTGACGCCGGCCTGGTTGACTTTGCGTGGCTTTCAGCAGCTGCTCGTATTTCGGGTGCCGTTGCTGCAGACGGGACTCAAAGAGGTGCTCGAAAAGCTGGGGCGCCCCGACGGCAGCGGTGGCAGCGGCGTGCTGACTTACACGGACAAGGCTTGGAGGAGTTTCAAAAAGAAACTGAAACAAAAATTAAGCATGTGGGTTAGGTGATTTTTGAAGCCTCCCTCGATATTTGTTGTTCTATGTGAGAAAGTTTTGCGCGATCCGGATCCTCCAACAGCGTTGTTACCCTTCCGGGACCTCTCTCACCCGATCCCCTTTCAGTCGCCGGATCTTTCCCTTGCCCATGTCGAATTCCAGGTTGCCCTTCATGAGACCGGCCCAGTTCGTGTACACTTTTGCCTTGTCTTCTGCGTCAACAGCTGCAACCGAATCCTCGCAGTCCATGATCGCCGTAAGCGCCGCCTCCATCGTCACGTCGGACAAGCCAAACGCCGACTGCTTTCCGATCGGGGAGTTCTTGTTGACATCCTGAGGAAGTCATAGAGTGTCGGATTTGATTTGTGAGGAAGATTTGAAGAATTTTGGCGAAGCCGGAGGGTGGTTCATCAAGAATTCAACGGGACCGACTCAGAAACAGTTCAGCGCGAACCGTGGGACTCCCAGTCTGACGGTGACAGAAAGAGAGTACTATAGCGGAATGATATCGGCAAAAAGGGCAGCTCACCAGAATGATGTGCAGGCCGTGGTGTTTGAACAGGTACTCGGTATTCCCCTTGCCGTCCTTGACCGCCTGCGCGCCAACGAACGCCGACTCATCCTGGATCAAAATCTTCTTGAGCTGGTTATCGGCTGGATCTTCCACCGTGACGACGAAGTCGTCGACTCTGCCTGGCGAGGAGTAGGAGTTGTAAATCACCTCCAACTCCCGAACCTGCGTCCATTTGAAGCCGTTTCGTAGGGGAAGAATCTCATCCAGATACTCCAGGGTTTTTTCTATGATGATCGCGCCCCGCTTCGGGTCGTAGCCCTGTAGTTTTGTCTGGTCCTTGCTCCTGGGGATCGCGTCGGTGCCATAGAGGGCGTCGAACAAACTGCCCCATCTCGAGTTGGCCGCATTCAGCGCATACCTCGCATTGTCG
>JACKZZ010013596.1_pt1 | contig 21622 bp, 15 predicted proteins | sample 8027871 | NCBI WGS metagenome assembly JACKZZ01 (sample SAMN15724774, study PRJNA655200) | protist metagenome | isolation source: fluorescence activated cell sorting (FACS) single amplified genomes of... | place: USA: West Boothbay Harbor, Gulf of Maine | collected 2000-07-19
TTACTGCAAGGAAGCACGTTAAGAAGGCTACCCGTCGCGCCGCCTCGTTACCCCGGTCACCTGCTGCTTCCACTTCTTGTGCTTGCTTTAAACGAACACGATTACGACGTGATAGCTTATCAACAGTAGAGCCACCGCTTTCAATATCAACACCAATCGATCCTGCAGATGAGTTGGATTGGCCTTTGGAAAGTAGGAGGTCCAATTCGTCACCATCTGACACATTGACACCATCACTCTTCTGTTTCTGTTTCTGTTTCTGTTTCTGTTTCTCAGCCAAATTAATCATTCGCACGCGGTCTCGCCTTTTCATTTTCTTTGATTCTGCTGGAATAGGAATAGGAATTTGAGTAATAACAGATGTTGAAGTTGCTTCGTCAGATGACATATATATATGGGTTTTTGATGGAGTGGTGATCCTGGTGATGCACTGACACTTTTGAGCCTGCTGGCACATGTGCTGGTACAAAAGTTATACCAGGAGCTAAGCTATATCAGCTATGTGGAAAATTATTTTACTATGAGATCAACACTGTATAGGTTTTAGACTACGCACTACTGGTGGATCTTGAAGCAGTCTGAGTTAACTCAGTTCTATTGCTTTGGTCGTTCACATGAATTTGGTTCACCTTACTTCACCAGCAGGTTAATCAGGCCCGTCGGCGGACAGCCAATGATTGAATGCGCAAGCACGTACCTGTACTGTACGGAATGAATGGTTGCTGCTTATGCTTTAAAACGTAAGGCAGTATTATTACTGCCTTACGCGATAATTTTGACTGCTGCTGACATTTTCGAAAAAATGAGGAAAAAAACGTTGACCACAACAAAAAAAAAGTTATCACAAACAATACTACGATTAGCAGTTTAGTACGATAACATCTTTTCAGAGTTCAACAATTATCTTTAAGATTAAAAATTACTTAACTCATACCAAGCACTGTTCTTACCATTCTTTTCAAAAAAATGATTTTCTGCTTTTTCTACATCTTTTTGATAATGAATACATAGTTGGGATGCACGTATAAACATTTCGCCATACTTGTTCAAACTAGCCATACGCGCACCAGTATAAATTTCAATAACGTATAAAACAATAGAAACCAAGTGGGAATTAACTGCACCATGTGTTATTTTATAAATTCGAAGTGCATCTTCAAAGCACAACAATGCCTCAGCTTTTGCACCAGTAGCATCTAACATCATTAATATTTTTCCTAATTCATATTGAGCACCAGCTACTTTATCATGATCACTTACCCCAAAAACAGAATTATCACTAATAGTAGTACCAGTTGTTGTCATGTTTTCGTCAGAAAATTCATATCGGGCGTTTCTATACTTATTGACCAAATAATCACGCACTTGTTTCTGATTATCGTACGCAACACAGTACTCTTCATTTGTTGTGGCAAGACCATACGAAATGCGTGCAAACCCAGCCTTGCATTCAAACTGTGCTTCTTCTAAATCCGAACGATCTGGGAACTGTTTGAATATCCATTCAGCGAGGGTAAACAGGTCCTTTGCTGCAGCATAGTGTGAACCTTTGCGCAGTGCCCTGGCACACCATAATAAGGAGCGACCGATATCAATTTCTTTTTGACTAAATGAACTCAAGTTTGCTTCCATCCATTTTACAGAACCATTCAATTTTTCATCATACTCAGCACCAGTGGTAACATGAGTAGGCGCGCTGGAGGTTTCTGAAGGTACATCGCTGCCTACCTCACCGCCTAGCGAGAAATTTTGAGGCAATGCATAATCTGGAGTTACCGGTAAATAACACTCCAATTGTTGTGTCAGAGCCTTGCTGAAGCAGTCTACCGCGAGATCATTTTTACTGCGACCGCAATGGTTATACACTTGTCCAAGCGTATTCAACACCTTCAGGCGTAACTCTGGAACATCAGTGAAACCCACAACAGCAGCAGAATCACACACAGTTAATGCTTCCTTTAGCAACTGAATAGCCCCATTTGGTGCTTCGTAAGAGCCTATACCTCCAACAGCCAATTGTTTTTGTCCAATTTGCAGCTTGGTTTTTAAGGTCTCCATTGGCTCGTTAGCAATAGCAGTACCGGTACCAGTAGCGTCAACAATCGGAATATTCTGGTATTCAGGACAAGCATCCCTTCGGTTTTTATTGCTTGGTACAGACATTGGAGTTGGCCGCACAACTAGGTCAATTGCGTCATCGACGAATCGCGCACAAGTAGCCATTTCCTCTTGCCATAAGCGATTCACCACATCCATTAATTCTCTTTCCATTGCCTGAGAATTAGGATCTGTAGTATCTAACAAAGATTCTGTGGTAGACCACAGCAGACTCTGCATATGCTGTAGACCTTTATTGAACACAGGAACATTGTTTCCTTTTTCAGTTTCGTAAATAGGTAAAGCTCCTGAAACAAATAAATGCAAACCCATGAGGAGAAAACGAAAGAATTCAGCTTTTGTTGATTGGCAATTAGGGTCCTTTTTATTCTTGAAGTAAATTACATTACCAGAGTGGCACACAATGCGCAACGGAAGTTGGATCGATGAATGACGAAGCAAGTTTTTAATGACTTGATTGTCAGGTATCATAATCACCTCTGGAGATTGATCAGGAATTATACCAAACAAACTTTCAACAATATTCTCCAGAGCAACTTTATTAGCCGAATTCTCATTCTTATTAAGCGATGGCATCAGTACTAAGCGTGTGTTCCAAAACTTTACAATTTCAGCCAACTTTTCAAAAGAGATCAGTGCTAGTTTTCCTTCCTCCTCTTCTAATTTTATATTATATAAACTTTTAAACCATTCTCGCAGCTCTGTAGGGTTCAAATTGCGACATCTAAACGAGCTTCCTGGGACAAGACCAAGTATAGTAATAGGACGCAAAAAATCATTATCTTTCTCACTCGATGGCAGGTGTAATACTTCAGCTTTGCTTCTACCAAACCGTAATTCACTCATGATGTGCAATTATTAGGAAATTAAAGTTTCTGCTCTCCTAATCGCAACAGGCCGCTCTCGTAATCAAACTCAATCGAAACTGAATGTTCTTTTGATATAAGGCGTTTTGTATTAGCAATTGACTTAGCATAACGTATTTTAAAATGGATTTTATTATCAACCTGCGTATCTTATACTAATTTATTATTTAAACGCAGGTTGTTAGATTAGCGTTATACTTATAGATTACCTGCTCAGTGACAGACTGACCTGGACAGCAGTGAAAACTTCACAAAAAGTTGTTGCACAGTTTGCACTGCTGTATGATATGAAACTAGCCAGTGTAACATACCATACACACATTGATCAACGCTTGATATAATTGAAGCCGCATTATTAGCAGCAAAAAGTGCAAAATGGTGATCGTTTATCTGCTGGTTTATATGAACTATAAAAAAGAACACTAACATTATTAGGCGCGATCGGGACTGTCTAGGGTGGGATACTCTACCTTCTTATGATTTCATTTCATTATTCCGTTCTATACTGTTTATAATTCTTGAATGATGTTTTTGCATGCTTTTCGAATGGTCGGTGTGCTGATTTGCTTGTTTAGTTGCTTCACATTTGCAGCTCCTTTGAAGTTTATCCAGCTGAAATCCGTCGTAAGCTCCAATTTTGTGACTGTGTATTGGCCTGATGGCGCTGTACGAGTCGACTCAGTGCCTTACACACACGCATCTAGTTTCGAAGTGCACGTGGTCGGTGAGAGTCAATGGCAACTCAGAGCCGTGAAGAACAATTTGTATTTATCTGCAGATGATAAGACGTGTGTTGCTAACCGCAACGATGCTTCTGGCTGGGAAACGTTCAATATTTCTTTGAATGTTGATGATAACGAAGTCCAACTGCAGAGTCATACTGGCAACTGGTTGGGTGTGGACGGAACTGACTCATCAACTCTCATGAACACTGCTACTTCGCCTGGAAAAGCAGAAACATTCCAAATGGTGGAGGTGCCGCAGCTCCGTGCGGTGAATCTGGGTAGCTGGTTTGTGCCGGAGAAGTGGATGTTTGCAGAGGACTCCTCACTTTGGGCCAATACCAGCACATCCGTGGTGGATCTGTGGACGCTGTGCTCTGAGCTCGGGGAAGAAGAGTCCTCTCGCCGTATGCACCAGCACTGGGAGAGCTGGTTCACTGAGGCCGACTTCGCGCGTATGGCTGCTGAAGGCGTCAATCACGTCCGGCTACCCATGGGGTATTGGGATGTGTTGGAGACAGCGCCCTATGTTTATGGCGGTGCAGCGTATATCGACCTGGCAGTTGGTTGGGCTGCCAAATATGGCATGACCGTGATGGTTGATTTGCACGGCGCGCCTGGCAGCCAAAACGGACAGGACCACAGCGGCAAATCGGGCGAAATTTTATGGTCTGAACCCGATAACGTGGCGCTAACTGTAGAGGTGCTTGGACTTATGGCTAAGCGTTGGGCGAAAGCTCCAAGCGTGTGGGGGTTTGAGCTGATGAATGAGCCTCACTACTCGCTTTCGCATGAGCTTCTAACTGATTTTTATCGCGAGGGCTATGCAGCGATCAGGAAGTATTCCGAAGATACCCACGTGGTAATATGTTCTCTGTATGGCCCCCACGATTGGACAGGGGGTGTTCTGCCCGAGCCTGAGTATCGCAATGCAGTGCTTGACCTGCATCTTTACACAGTATGGTCGGGTTTCACGGAGGAACATCAGTATTATGACGAAGCTGCTGCATGGGCTTCCCAGATTCGCGAATTATCTCCGCTTTACCCCGTGGTAGTGGGTGAAATGAGTCTTGCTACTGCGATGGTCCCTTATAGTGCAGAACAGCGGGCACGTTTTGCGACTGCTGAGTTCAACTCATTTGAAGATAATGCGATGGGTTTCGTGTTCTGGAGCGATAAACTAGGCTATGACTCGGAGGACTGGTCGTTTGAGGGTGGATATTCTTATATCCAGCAGTACTACCAGATGACTGACACAGGCTCAGCCTCAGCATCAGGCACAGATTCAGGTGTGTTTTAAGCTTGTGAAGCGTGGAAAGTTATTGCATATGTACCCGGAGGTCGCTGTAACTTTTTATGTTTGTTTTACTTTTACTATAGTTAATAAAGTACTCACTGAATGATAAATTAATAATAAAATGATTATTCTTAATGACAAGCAGGATGCAGCGATTGCGGTTGGTTGCAACGCAGAATGTGCTGAGAAGCTAAAAATGGTTGATTCAAGTGGAATACTCAATATTAATGAAATAATTCCATTCAATCAATCTTTCTTTGCCTTTGATGTCACAACACAGAAATATCTCTTGAAAGGAAACAAGACGTTGAATTGCAATTCTTTGTTCCTACTGGAACTAGAACTGGAGCTAGAACTACAGCTGCTGAAGCTGGAGGAATCACACTGTGACTGTGACCGTGGAACGTATTCATCATACAGCAGTGAATTATACTCACACATGAATCTACTTACAAGTGGTTCCCCACCATACTTCTCTAAATAGTCAGTAATTGGCATCAAACCAGTGCTTCGAGTAAAGCCACACACTGGGTGTTCGGATGGCCACACAAATCGCTCAACTTCTTCTGTCATCTGTCCATGTCCATGTCCACGTCCGCGTCCGTGTCCATGTCCGCGTTCGGGTCCCTTTGCTTCATCAGTCCGAACACTTACCGGTGTGATTGGTAGATGGTACATGTACTCAGTGTTCCAGTGATCAAGCGACAACACCCTCTCTGCTGCTCCTGCACCTGCTGCTCCTGCTGCTCCTGTACCTGCCTCAGCACTATAAATAATCTTCGCATAATCAACAGGCTCACACTCCATCCGAGGGATTCGCACTGCAGGTGCCTCATAAGCATCGGCATCAGCATTCTTCTTATTATTGGCATTATTACCGATATTAAAAATATCATCTGTCGAACCGTTACTACCAAACATTTTGGTGTATAAACTAGGAACACTTCGTTTTGTGCTATCACCAGAAATGCACAAATTGTGCACTGCTTGCTGCATCAAAACATGGGAAGGTTGGTTCTTTGTATCAGGAATTTGAAATGCAAAGACACCACCAGTATTGAGCAGATTATTAATTATTAAAGGGATCAGTTTATCATGTTCATTTACCCAGTGTAAAGCGGCATTACTGTAAATCACATCATACCTTCCAACCAGGTCAAGGCCCAGGTCTGGGTTTTGATGTAGCTCAATATCATTTTTATCCTTAAATAATTGTGAGATATCACCAACAGAATAATGAACAAAACCATTAAACGAATGATCCTTAGAAACATTTTTATTTGCAACATTAATCATATTTTGACTGGAATCAATACCATGAATAAAGGCATTAGGAAATGCGGATTGTAACAAGGGAGTCACATTCCCAAGTCCACAGCCCAAATCAAGGACTCTTTGGACATTTAAATTTGCTGCTTGGGTTGCAGCTTTTGTTTGACTTAATAGATCAACAGCGGCACGTAATCTATTAGAACCGTAAGCACCACGTAAGTACGCGCTGGGATTCCAAACAGACATAATTATCCCATTCGACCACACTGCCTATCTATCAATATATATAAATGGAGATATACTATAGCTTCTAATCTAATTAAATATGTGCTCTACTAGGTACTTTAATTAGTATAATTACCTATAATGTTACCTGGTATACCATGGTATAGTAGTAGTCAGTAGTAGTTTTGATTTTGATGGTTTATCAGGTCAGTCGGTCAGTCCGTCACTGCTGTCACTGTCAGCAGTCTGAGGAGAGGGCTGCCCCGAGTGTCCTTCTACCAGCAGCAGGTACAGGTATTATGAACAAAAGCCAACAGTTATCATTAGAATATAGTTTGACAGGCATACGCAACACATTGCACTTAGAGAGTCTGGTGTATCCCAAGTTTTGCTTCGTTCAAATATTGCATAGAACACCAGTTGAGGGGCGTTCCGTCAACCCAATCTCGTGTTTATTCGCACCGTCTGGTGAGAGCACCCGAGCCTCTGCACCACCCGGCTGTTTATCATCAAGAGTCGTATCACTACCAAGCATCATCGGGTTTGCTGCTGCGTGCGCCTTGAAGTCGATCGTGATGTCCTTATCCAGCTGAAGTCCGAACACTGCACACGGCACAATGAATGCAACAGCCAACACAACGCTAATCCACAGATTAACAAACGCCATATAAACATTAAGCGGTGCCACAACTGCTGCGAGATAGTCCTTATTTCGCCAGTGGAGATAAGCTACATACTGATTGAATTTCAGTACCTCAAGCAGTGTCATCACCAGTGGATAGTAATACAAAGATAATGCACGCACTGCACCACAATTTACTGCAGGAAACATTAACTCGCCCCACACATAGACCAAAGCTATCATATCGATGAATGAGAAACTGGAGTAGGAGCGTGGATACTGCCGCAGCCTCCGTATTAAGGCGGGATAACCCCCGCCCCTATCAAAACACTCATTCTTCTTCGCTAATGGCACCTCAGGGAACAGGCTCAGCAGTATGGCATCGTATTGACGCTGCTGGGGGGTAAATGAGCCATAATAATGCCATGTAAGGAGCTGCATAACAAAGTGCAGCACATGCATCAGCAGCGGCACCAATCTAAACAGCAACCAGTACTTGAATGCACACCAACCTGATACATACGCAATGCAGTACGAAGAAGTCGTTGTGGTTGAATAAATTTCTAAGCTTGGTGGATTATAGTCGAGATCCACCACGTAGTCGTCAATTGTACCAAAAACATCAACCTCTTGTGTTTCGGAGCAGAATGACTGACAGTTCACGATGCTAGCGCAAGAGTCCACAGTGGTGTCACTGTCACGAAGACTCCACCAGTTGTTCAGGCTGAGCGACACTGCAGCCACACAAACCATCTTTGCAAACGCTACAGAGACAAGGGGATTTGTGTTTTTACTCAACGAGGACCCACTACATTATATAGTACAGCATACAGAGAGACAATAGTAGTGAGAAGATTACCCTTTGTTAACGGACAAGCACGCAATTACCTCACGCCCAAGCTAGCACAGCACATCAAGTCGCGTAAACCAAGAAAAAGCTGTGAGTGCAGACATGAGCATTGGAGCCAAGGGTGCGTCCGGGCCTTGTATATAGCACTAAATACCAGCACCAGTATAATAAACGTGCCAGTGTACATTATGAAGGTTCTCATGATGCTACCATTGTGACATTCACTCAGCGCTGGAGTAATAGCCAGCGTAGAGGAGGTGAGGCAGCCAGAGTAGCAGTTGATGTCAGTCGAGGAGACGTCGATACTTAAGTTGACGTAACCGCAAAACTCGGAGGGGATTGTACCATCTGCAATGCAGCACAAACAAGTAAAACAAAACCACACATAACCTTTCAGAATAAGAAATACATTTCACCTACCCAGACTGGAGATACTCAGGTTAAGCGAGGCCAGGGCAGATACCTGGGCCCAGCTGGATGGAATGGTACCGGATACAGACGTATGGGAAATATCCAGAGTATGCAGGAGGTTTGAGCTGATATCCGGTAAAGCACCCGAAAAGCGGTTATATTTCGCAATGTAGAAGGACACAATGGGCGCTGTCGACAAGAAGGGCAGCGAGCCACTGAAAGCATTGAAGTCTATCATCACAAACAATACTGATGTACACCCTTCAGTAGCAGAGGCAATGTTCCCTGTAAAAAAGTTTTCGTAAATTTGAAGAACCTGCAGCTGTGGCAGAGCCGCCAAGTCTGGCAGACTTCCAGAGAAGGAATTACGAAAAGCCTCAAACGTCACAAGACTGCTCAGCTTCCCAAACTCAACTGGAATACTACCAGTCAAAGAGTTTCCGTAAAGATAGAGAGTGGTGAGGGCGCTTAAAGAGCCAATGGTCGTGGGAATGGTGCCTGTCAGCTGCGAATTACCAATTATTAACTCACTGATTTTTGTCAACGATCCAAAAGTGTTTGGAATGCTGCTTTCAAATGAGTTACCACCAGCAGAGAAAAGACCCAGTAACACCAGAGACCCCAAACTGCTTGGTATAGGGCCTTGAAAGGTACAGTAGGAAATATCCAAATAAATTAGCGCAGTGAGGCTGCCAATGGTGTCTGGAATCGTCCCGCCGAGGTGGTAATTAGTGAAAACCTGCAGCATTGCTAATACCGAAAGAGTCCCAAGATTGCTGGGAAGAGTGCCAGTGAGAAGGTTGTCTGAGATATCAAAATTAGTGAGCGTGAGGATTTCCCCTAAACTACTAGGAATGGTCCCATTTAGCTCAATCCCGCCAATCTGAATGGCGAATATTTCTCCGGATGTGCAACTCAGACCTGTCCACGCAATGTCGTTCGTTGAATTGCAAGGATTCGTCGTAGTTTGTCCTGATGAATTGCAAGACCATTCAGAATACACATTAGATATGTCAGTCGAAGCAACTAAACCACAAATAGGGTCAGTTGCATGAGCTATCACAATTTGAGAGGTAAAGTACAGCAGGAAATTCAAAAGCAGTTCTGGTGTCTTAAACATAGTAATAATCAAGGAAACAATGTTGAAATTTTGTTATGACTAATGCTTTGTTCAACTTTGTTTGTTAAGTTCGTATACCAGTGTACCTGGTGTACTGGTGTACCTGCTGCCAGGTGTACCTGGTGTACCTGTACACCCACTGACTCAGATATTAGAAAAACATTCTTCATTTAGCGCGAAGTTTGGTCCTAATCCGTTTCATATGAGATAAGTTATATGCAGAAGTCTCACAGATGTCTCTTCACCATTGGTCTTGAATCGATCGACGTCTACTTCAATGTCTTTAACAATCTTCACGGCCGACTGACACATTTTGCCTATTATTTGTCACCCCTGTCAAAATATCTCCCCCTGGTTCTATGTATCATATACTGTACCATTGAAGTAAGTTACTGCATTATTACCAGCAGCAGTCTAGCAGGTATAGAAATAGAACGGCCGACGACAGACCAGACCTGGCAGACCAGAGTCACAAGACCAGACTATCATTAGAATATAGTATGACAGGTAAACGCGTAAACCAACCCCTAATAATCAAAGACAACTGGCTCAAAATAATTGCTTAATTCTTTAAATTAGAAGTTTGATGACATAAAATTGATAGTAATAATGTGCTATTATTATAAACGTTTATTACTTTGTGAATTTAAGAATGATCATGAACGTCAAGTTGTTGACAAAGGGTGGTGCTGTGGATTGATGTGTATAGCTCGGATTATGCCTGCATCATATTATTTGCAATATCGATTCCCAAGATTATTTGTTTTTTTGTTGATACTTAGTATTTTTGATTTAATTTTAGTTATAACAGCAAAAGATAATTATGATAGTGCACAAATTATATTACATGTATTGATTGTAGTATCGTCAATAATCAGTTTATCTTGTTGTTATCTTATTGTTGAACTTATTTATGCCGAAAATCAACCCTATTCTTCATTATCAATCCTTACTAGCAACGTAGCTTTATTTGGTACTGCTGTTTCACTGACTTATGTTATCTATTTATCTGTGTTATCAGCCGAAGGTGATGTGTCTACAGGTCTTGGAATACATGTCCTTTATGCCAATTTCTTTATATTTCTGTCGCTCTGGTACTGTGTGTCGTATTTCAATGTGCAATTAGAACGAGAACAGATGGAACAGGATTTTGTAGCTCCAAATCAAGAAATCTTAGCCACCCAATTGAGGAATCCATTGTTAACTCAACAAAGTAACCACACTAATGCAAACACTACCCAGCCTATTGAATATAAAGGTGCATTAGTGCAGGACAAGGAGGTACCGGTAGTAGCTGGTGGGTTTCATGATGTAGAAGGTGGTGTGACCACTTTTGCGATGCCTGTGAATGACTCGAGTGCAGCTGTAATAGACTCTTTCAAAGAATTGAATCGGGTTCATACAACGGGGTCCGAGGTAGAGCTTCCCTAGATATAGTTGCTCTATGAGCTGCGCTTATGTTATGGGAGATATGGAGATTAGTTTTTTTCTCCATGCAAATGCTTTGATGAGTGAGGTTTATTGGTATTGTGTAGCGCGCTGTGAAGAGTTGCTTTGATCAGCAAAATTACAAACATTTTCAAAGCCAGGGTGTAAGTTTATTTAAAAGAGTGGTGAGGTGCACAAGTCGTGGTGGAAACGACAACACATTCAAAAGTTAAAAAGTCATGAAGAATTATTTATAGTAGCAACAGCAAGAGTTACAAATGCAGCAACAGCAACAGCCCATATTTATGCTTACAGCAGCTCGCTGTGTCCGTAGAATGACAGACGTGCATTCATCGCTTCCCGAGAAAGTAGTGCCATTTCCATGTCAGAAGTGACTTCTGACCAATTAATCGCAATTGCGTGTAGATTACCGGTATTCATATTTCTTCCACTGTTGACAGCAGCAAGAGCGAGAGAACCAGCAGTGTATGGATCACACTTCTGCTGTTTGTTATACAAAGGATACACTAGCTGCAGCAATCGATTCACTTCATTGCTCTCTTTACGCATCAAATAATAATCTAACAGAGCCAGGAAAACTGGGATCCTAGGCAAACTGTTTCCTGCTGCCGGTATCACTTCCTCACTGCTGTCACTGGATGGCATATAGTGTTGGTTGTGATACGACACAAGCGTGTCAATAATATCGCGAGATGAGACATCAAACGGCATCAAACTGTCACTGTCGTCATCTATTTCACTATCACGGTGAAATATACCCTGAAAATCACCACGCAAACTCCCACCATCGTTGCCACTACCACTACCGATGCTGCCACCACTGCCACTGTAACTACAATTAGAATGATTTTCTCGTCTTCTGTGCTCTTTAGAACGCAAAGATGAATGTATTTCATTCTGTGTGTAGTACAGAATCAACGATTCAACCACACGTGAAGTTATCGGGATGCCATCATTAAGTAGCTGCCGATACACACTGTCCGGTGTAATTGGGGTGCCATCTTCGTCCTCCAGTGAAGGTTTCACCGCACCAGAACCAAATTCAGAGTATAATTGTGTTGATTTCCGCTGCTGATGTAGAACCATTGAATAGAAAATTGGCTCATAAATTGCTGCAGTGGTAGGTTTATACCTGGGCTCACTTCTGCTGCCGCTGCTAGCAGCAACACCGTGTTTGCCTTTGCCAGCTGCAGGCGCTGAAACAGAGGAGGTGGCTGTTGCAATAACATTTTCGGGTGAAAGCCCCATGGCTATAGCACGCCTGCGCATGCGTTTGCTTAGACCTTGCAAAGTTGGTGCAGCAGACCCAGCGCCAGACCCAGAGCCAGAGACATTGGAAGCACCACCACTACTGGCACTGTCACTGCCACAGCCAACTACCATTGCTGTTGCTGCTGCTGATTTCTCTGAAGTCTGATTTAACCCTGGAAAGATCCTAAGAATATTCCTAGCATAGTCCGTTGCCTCAGCAGTGAAGCCATTCATACAACAAATTTTAATAAAAGATCTCGCAATTTTCTCAGTCATCACAACGCCACCACTGTTACTATCAGTGTGACTGATGTTGATGTTGCTATTACAATGCCCAGCATTGGCCACAACATCCTCAAGATCAGATGCTCTGCATGTTAAGTTGTTGATAAACGGGATCGCTTCCTTCACAACCATACGCTTGGAACTAGGATCACGTGCCATTTGAGCAGCTTTACCAAATAATTGAATACAGTCACACAACAAATCTTCTGACAAAGCACCAATATCTTCACGGTAATTACTGATAATCTCATTGCACACGTGAAGTGGATCTTCCAAATGACCAACTTGGGTGACATTTGTGGGCCATGAAGATGCCAAATAACTACATAACATATGGTAGTGTGCTTTACTGAACACTCCAGCAGGTGGTGTAAGCTGTGGGGTGCGGCTAGAGGATGTAGATAGAGATGGAGATGTTGCATTCATAGATGTGGAGAACGAAGTAGAGGTAGCGCCAAACGGAATAATCCACTGTGGCAAGTGCCTACCCGTGGCAACATCAGCCGTAGTGGTACTAGTAGCAACAGCAGCATTACTAGCTGCGACGTGTGCTGCCCCAAGTAGTCTTAAGTGGCGAAACATCACCAAAGCACGAAATTGAGGGCTGCCGGTGTCAGTCGCCAAAGAATCAGTGGACCTAGAATCAGCAGACGTAGATGCCGGTGCTAGACACTCGGCCTCAAACCGAGCCAATTGAAGATCCCGACATGATAGCAAGTGTTCTCCTTGTCGTGAAAACACTCTCAAATACGTTGCCATTAGATTCTCTGTAGTGCAAAGAGCATTTCGCAGATCCACTACTGAAGCAGATGACGTGCCAGCAATAGGAACGTTAAGCCCCGGAACTTGTGTGGCTGCAGCACTTACATCCGCTTGGCGATGAGCTAGCATGTACAGGTTGAGATACCCAGTTAGTACAAATCCTAGTTCGACAGTTTCTGCAGTGATTACTTTGCTTGGCTTACGGTCAGTAACAAGATCGGACGAAGTAGTATCCGTTAAAGTGTTCACAAAATCAGTCACCAAACGGTCTGCAAACCGCAACAGTGTGGCCACTTCGTTCTGCGGTGTGCCATACTGTCCCACCATTTGCGCAGCAACAGCAACAAGTGCTGCCTGCACCGTTTTAGCACCACCAGCAGTCAATATCCATGCATTTTGGTCACCATTCATTTGTTCAGCAGAGAATAGCGGGAGGGACTCATCTCCCAACACACCTAGAATAGCGTTTCCCACTGCAGAAGAATTGGTCATATTGTTAGCTCTGAACGTGCCAGCAGAAGCGATTGTGTTGGCAATTTGTTGCTGCTGTGGCGTGATGCTGCTCGTAAATGCTAACTCCACAGGTCGACGCAAACTCACAGCAGCAATATTTTGACTGCATGCGGTGACAAGCGCATGTATGGCTTCTTTACGCATAATAGGGTCTGCAGAATACCCAGCAGCAGTGAATATCTGCATCATTGATTGTGCCACAGAGAGTACTGGAGATAACTCAGCAGCAGTGGTGTCATCACCCGGGGGAGTAATGTTCGCAATAATAGTACACAATGCCCTCCACTGCGTGATACTTAGCTCATGAGAGCTTCGTACTCCTGCCGTATTTAAAAACTGTGGTAGCTTCTCCAGCAAAATATCTGTGGCACCTAATTGACTCTGCACCGCTAAGTATGCACCCAACATAGAGTCGTATTGGTCCTTAAGTGAAGCACCAGCACCAGCACCAGTACAAGCACCAGTACCAGCAGGTCCCACAGCAGCTCTAGCACCAACCGCAACGCCTGTGCCAGTTGCACCTGCTGTACCAGCTCCTGCGTGAACAATCGCTTGAACACGAAATTTGTTCCAAAATGAAGCAGGTGTTTGGGTGGAATTGGCAGCTGCTGCATCCGACGCCGATGATGCGTGACTAAGGGCAGCCGACACTGCATCTTTCTCTAGCTCCTTTCCCATGTTCGTTGATAGAGTTTCCACACCTTCTGACTCAGCCGGTAGGCCAGCTTGTTGTTCAAGATGCTCCATGCACAAATTCACTAATGCCTCCGACACCTCCCTATCGACAGCTGTAGGAACAGCGAGAGGCTGGGCTATGCTTAAAAGACCATCACAGTGTAAATGTGACAGAGTTTCAGACAACGCAGCAGTGGAGGTGGAAGGCCGCACTCGCAGTCGTAGTAGTTGGCTTTGTACAGAAAATAGTTGAAATAAGTAAGCGCAAAGGGCTGACTGTAAGTCGGAATCCGCGGTGGCCGGAGCAGCATTCGAAAGTTCAGCTTGATAACTACCCAAGGCGTTCAAAACATCCCGATGAATCGCCGAGATATGTTGTGCAGCAGCTAGAGCACCGTCGCTCTCTCTCACACTCACACGCACTCCCCCACCATTGGTTTCCCATACTCTGTTGTTATAGTGTGCACACAGCAGTCCACCATATTCAAGGCTGTGCAGAAGCTTAAGGGTGAGATTATGATGCAGAGCATCTATACCAGTCACAGTGACTACAGGGGAGCGAAAAACAAACCCGTTTGTACCAGCGGACCCACTGCTATCAGCATCGCTCTTTGCCGCTGCATGTACTTCTTTTAGGAAAGACACTTTTGCAAGTGAAGGTGGCAGGGAAGTTTCATGTCCTGTTCCTGTATTGTTGGATAGTGCCATCGATAATACGTTATACATATTAGCAGCATCAGGAATATTCTTTGACGCACTTCCAGATCGAGGATCAATCGCAAATTCAGTCGAGGATGAAACTGAGACGCTGCTAGCCAGGCGGAGCAATTCAGGGATTGCTTCGAAGTGCTCAGTGGCAACCAAGTGAGCAGTGGCATATTCGACAAGTGTGCGGTAAGGTGAGTGGTTAATAGTCGCAGCAGTCACACCAGAGGAGTTAATAGCCCAAGAAGAAACCGCATGATCAGCTTCGGAAAGCGCTTTTATGGTTGCAGTGCCTATGGCCACAGTGTTGGGCACTAACGAGAGATCCATATTGCGCCTGCAGAGCAGAATAACTTCTGAGATCGCATTTAATTGAGAAGGAATCATTCTTTTAGTGTCCAGTGTAGATCCACTAGGAATTAAACTCCGACAAAGATGCTCATTTAATCCCATATGGACATCAACACATTTTAAAAAATAATCCAATGGAATGCGATAACCGTCATGATCTAACATAAACAGCTGTTTCTTTAATTCTTGTAATGATTTTTTTACTTCATGACAAGATGAAGTACTTAATAAACCACTGGTAACGTTACCAGAAGAAACAAAATTGCGATCTAGAATAGTAAATAATTCATCAATTCTGAGAATAGAATTTGTTAATTGTGCTTGTTCACAAAATGGACGCTTTTGATATAACAATGTTGTAACTTTGTAATAGTGTTGTGCCTGCAGTTCACAAGGTGGTCTCATCAAGGGCAAGGCACGACCAACCCTGGTCCATCCTGTTGTTGAGCGCGCAAGCTTGAACGAAAGCATGATTATATTTCTAATATGGTTTCCAAAGAGAATTTTAATGCGATAGGTTAAGCAAATACTACGTAGTAATAACAATCACTCTTTGATTCATCGCGCGCAAAGACAGGTTGCCTGACATCACCGTACCTGGCGTAGTCCTGGTAGTCCAGCAGGTTACTAGTGGGTTACTACTTTTAAGCCTCAGACTGTGGCAAATATCAGGCAATCCAGGCAATCATTGATTGAACGAAAAAAATGTGAACCACACAAGTGGTTCAAAATGGATTCACTGCTTCATTAGATACATTACTACAGTGAGTGTATGCTTGGAGTTGTTAAATAAAACTGCAGTGGCATCCTCACTATTTGACATCATTGATTCTGAAATATTGGGTCATCGAACCTGGTCAACTCATGATTCACATTGACCTGCTTGTTTACCAAGTTTACTCTTTATTGGTTTAATATTTGCCCTTTATTTGCTAGGACCCCATTATTATTTCTGTATTCCTAAAAATTATTAACTTCAACAGAGTCATCATTAGCTACTTCCAAATTTCTACAATGCCAGAGCCAGAGCAACCCAATATCGGTCGACAGCTAGAAACAGCTATGTACCGATATAACACTTCGTCAACAATAAATAAAAATCTTTCATCTGATAATAATAGTAATAATTCTAAATCAACTGGGAAAAATAGAATTGGTAGTGATTTTGAAAATGAAAAAGCTATGAATGATAGCGATTATGCTGCTTATCGTCGAAGCATGGGATTTGATACGAAGACCAAGTAAAGTAATAGGAAACAAAAAAATCAGTGATGAAGAAGTGTGAAATGCGAAGAAGTGCTGCTAATATGAATAAATTGGCGTATGATAGTCACAGTGGCCAAAATTATACTATTTCACGTACGTGGAGTTGACTTAATACGTACATGGCGTACATGGCATGGCATCCCTTATGGTTACATAAAATATAATTGCTCGCGGATGCTGCTAATAATTAATCATGATGTTCTCTATTGTGAATTTTATGATGCTATTGCTGAGCCCATGCCGCGATGGGAGCCGATTTCTCAATCTGAATCTAAGCGTTGCTCTCATTTTGCTTTTGTTGAGTAGCAGCATTTATTTTGGAGTCTCAGCTCCAGCACAAGCAGAATCTGATACCGAAAAACTTCAATTCCCTAGCACGAAGCACGTGGTATTAGTAAAGTGGAAAAGACACATAGCTCCATTAGTTGGTCATTCAGGTAGCAACATCCGTTCTCATAGTCACAAAGCACATTGGGATCCCTTGGAGTCGGCACACAACAGTCGCCACTTTGATAATCAATTTGTTGATCGTTTGTCAAAATTAACCAACACCTATGATGACACTTTTCGGCTCGTTCTTGTTGGGGCATGTGATGGCGACCCCAGCTATGATGACCATTTACGGCGCTATTATATCAACTCGCACTGGCGTGGTGTGTTGGTGGAAGCTCTCGCTCCCAATGTTGCAAATCTAACAAATATTTTGGGAGCTATTGGGGCACAAGAGCGTACGCGTGTCATGCACGCTGCTTTAGCGAAAGACTGTCCCCGCAGCACGATCACATTCACTGCTCCTGCTCTGGAGAACCATACCAATGCCCCGCACTGGTACCGATGGCAGATCGGGCATGCTTTACCGCCACCGGTTGAAGGTGCGGCGGCAGCAGATAAACGGAAGCAGCAGAACCTGAAGCAGAACGTAAGCGAGGGTCAGAGCCAGAGCCAGAGCCTTACTCGGCAGGTGGAGAGCAAGCAGGAATATGAGCTAGAGAAGGGATGGAGTACTTTCGAAGTGCCGTGCGTCACAGCCCCGGATGTTCTGATGACTGCCAGAAGCAGGTTTGGTGAAGGGAGTATGAGGTGAGTCGACCCTTGTTGCTGCTATGATTCGGTACCTGGAACTCCTGGCAAGGCCGCGTGAATCACTGTGTGTTGGCTTGGCTGTCGTGTACATAGCCACATGGCACACCTGCTAAAAATCGATATAGAGGAGTCCAGCGTGATGGCGCTGCGCTCATTGCTGGAGTTTCTGCATAGCTACGAGCTGCCTTTGCTGGTGATGGTAGAAATAAAAGCTACTAGTGAGTGCCGGAACTGCGGACTGACGACGATGTGGCACATACTATCAAGGTTGTTTGTTACTATGAATATTGCTCTGTGATATTCTGTTGGTACAGAGCTGGCCGAGGCAGAAGGAGGACTCCAACTGGAGTGCGAACAGACCACCAAATTTCTGACTGACAAGTGAGTTTATTTTCGTGGTATATGCGCAGCCAACTTATCAATATGTTAACTTTATACTGCCAATTGTGTGGCTCTGACTTCCTCCGAATGTAGAGGTTACGACGTGTCGCCATGTGGGCCGGATTTGTATGCAATTCTTAAGCCAGAATGGGTGCATTTAAGTCCTTAGGAGTATGTTTTATTTTTACTAATCACATAGTTTCTTAATTCCAACGTTGCTTTTCGATACAGTGTTTTTTCTTTCTTTGGTTTACAGCTGTTAATAATTATTTTTACAGTATAATATACAGCACATGTATCATTCTTGACTGTTGCATGTTGTACAAAATATGAAAAATCGCAGACATGCTGGATTGCTGGGACACTGTCAGCAGTCTGCTAATAATTAACATGAGCAATTCCTGGAATTGTATTAATGAAATGTACCAGCAGGTGTACTCAACTGGCTCTGACGTGTAATTGTAAATGTTAACCAGCAGGTATACCGTTGACAGTTGACAGTTCAAATTCTCTTGTTTCTACGTTTTATACATAGATTAAGAATGGTAATATTTCATGAATCGAAGAATAAGAACTTCTCAATAGTAATATGAAAGTGTTCAGTGATACTTGTCTTCTTGTGTTGCTTTCAATAGTTGTGATGGTAATAGAAAGCTATGGTCAACCATCAGATGAACTACAAATTGAACGCAAATGTAATAGAGGATTTCTAACGAAATGGAAAAGATTACTTGCTTCACGAAAACGTGAAATGGATGATTTTTTTATTAATTTTGATGAAATTGCAATTGAAAAAATATCAAAAATTACAGCAAGATGTAATTCTAATTTCCAATGGATTGTTATTGGTAGTGGTGTAGCACATATGAATCAAAAAGAGTTAAATAATTTCTTTCATGAGAAACATACACATTGGAATGCATTATTTGTTGAAGCATCCACACCTCTTGTTGATTATATGAATGAATCTTTGAGTGTGTACGAAACAGGTGCTGGTACCGGTACCGGTACCGGTACTGGTGCTGAGGCTGGTGCATCTACATCTACATCTATGTCTACTGATGGTGCTGTTTCCAGGCGTGTGAAAATTATGCATGCTGCAATTATGGATACATGTGAAGCTAATGAAATATCATTTGCGACATATAAAAACACAAAAGGGAAAGGGAAAGGGAAAAGTCTAGCCGGAGGTTTTGCTGTTTCGACACGTACTGCTGTTAGTACAACGTTTAGTGATCGTGAGATGACTTACGCAAAGGTAACGCATGTACATATATAACGTTTGTCTTTGATTGTTTTATGTGATGAATTGTGAATTGTGATTTGTTACACGTGACAATGCTAACACTTGAATTTGATTGATCATTTCTTGTACTTTTTTATCATCTTCGCAGGAGCCTTGCATGACCGCTGCGGCATTTGGCACACTTCACAGCCAGGGGCGGTATGTACAAGTGTTAGCACTGTTTTGCCTGCAGCAGCTCGTATTTCGCTCTTCTCTTGTGTTCTTGATTATAAACCATTAACTCACCCCTGTCTGCCTCTGTACTGCGCTGTACTGCACTGTACTGATAGACATCTGGCACATTTCCTAGAGATAGATGTAGGTGCAAGCGGGGGTATGCTGGCGCAGGCATTGATTGGAGCTTTAGAGAGCTCCCAAATGCCGTTACTGCTTGTTATCAAATTTGATAGCGACGGAGATAGAGCAGCAACTTTGGGGATTAGGGCAGCACGTGGAACCGATGTCAGCACAGGTACCGGTACCAGCGCAGCAACGTCAGATTTTCTGATTGCAAGGTAAGTCATATTAGTTGTATGTTTAACTCTCAAGTCTCTTTGTGTGTAATATGAGTGTTGTGGTGGTTGCTGTGTTGCGGCACTATTATGAGGGTATTATGTATGTCCTGTTGGATGTCTTATGCTGCAGAGGATATCAAGCATCTGTATCTGCTGCGGGGGATGTGATGGCTATATTGAAACCGAAATGGATCAAGTAGCCAAGGCGAGAGGGACAAAGAGAAGGTGAAGAAGGACAGCGACAGCGGCAGAAACATATACGGCATTTTATTTGTATCTTTCATTAAGAACCAATGACAAGAGCAACAGAGCAAGAGGGAACAGGAGTCGGTTTGGTAAGGACGTATGATGTACCTGGTGTAGCGATAGCGACCAATCACCATTGGCCACTGTTCTGGTATGTTCTGATGGGATGGCATGGGATGGCATGGGATTCATCACTATATACCCTTGTAAGCGATCCACTCTGGTTTCAACAGAGCAAACAGGTCTTGTCCACATGGCGACACGTCATAGCCCCTGCAACAGTCAAACCATACAAGAGTCAAATTAGATACAGTGCGATAATAAGGGACACATCGCAAAACAAAACATGATATGATTAACACCCAAACATAGCTACAGTACGTACTTTGCAACAAGGAATCGTGTTGTAAGCACACACTCGGTGTCTATCGCTGGGCCGCCAGAGTTACCCGAATCTACACAAAACAGCAGATCACATGACTGATGTTACCATACTATAACAGCAGTGTTGCTCCAGATATCCTTACTCGTAGACTTCACCTCCACCATTACCAGCAGTGGCAGCTCGTAGCTATGCAGTGGTTCTAGAATGGCGCGCAGAACGCCAACGCTGGCACCTTCAATATCAATTTTTAGCAGATGAGCAATGTGTCTATAAAAACGAACATCAAACAGAGCATACAGCACAGAGAGCACGTAATTAGTGACAGAAAATAGCAGAAAATAGGAAGCGGAGGAAGTTGGAATCGTCTGGGCTAGACTGGGAAGGTTGCTGAATTCACTTACTCGGCAGAAACCACGGAACGATTCTGGGGAAACTTTTCGCGGAAAGATTCCACAATATCTCGACCAGTCTTGCAAGCAACCTACAATCCAGGTGTGGTGCATGAGCACAGGCAGCAGAAGGAACATAAAACAAACAGATCAGGGTGGTGTTAAACATTAGTTATGCAGGTCAGGTAAGACTGGTAGCACTGGCACTAGCACTAGCAGTAGCTGTAGCATGAGCAATGATATTCTGTCATGGTTGCTTACATCAGTGTAAATCCAATCCTTTCTGCGTGCTTCATTTTCAGTTTGAATACGTCCAATTTGACGTTTATACCAATGTGGATGTTTTAATTCATCAACGATAGGTGTTGCAAACTTCATAGTAGGATTATCACATTGTTTGAATGCTACAGCATTAAGGACTAGTGTACGATCTACTGCATTGTTTTTGATAAGAAATGGTTGAATTTTTTCTACATTAGCAGGATATGCTTCAACAAATGCACCTTGCCATTGAGTTGATTTGTAATAACGTAACAAATGTTGATCAAATTCTGGATCACCATCACATGCACCAATTA
>JACKZZ010022819.1_pt1 | contig 21620 bp, 15 predicted proteins | sample 8027871 | NCBI WGS metagenome assembly JACKZZ01 (sample SAMN15724774, study PRJNA655200) | protist metagenome | isolation source: fluorescence activated cell sorting (FACS) single amplified genomes of... | place: USA: West Boothbay Harbor, Gulf of Maine | collected 2000-07-19
GGGTGATGCTAGAAAAGCTAAACCTTACGCTGTTGGGTATAAGTTTATTGGTTCAAAAACAGGTGTTAATCAAATGTGGGGAAAAGACTGTTTGGAGAAGTTCGTTGATTACCTTCTTACTTTAGAGGAAGAGACAATCATCACAGCATATAATGGAGCAAGATTTGATTTATATTTTATTCTTAATGAATTGAATAGAAGGGGAGAACAAATTAAAGATATAATCAAGAATGGTAATAGTATTTTAAAGTTAGATTTTGGAAACTGCAAGGTATTTGACTTATGCAAGTTCCTTTTAAGTACATTGGATGATGCGTGTGAAGGGTTTAAAATTGAGAATGCTAAAACTTCATTTGACCATAGATTGATTAAGTGTTGGAATGATTGTTTGGTTACTTATAGAAAAGAAATTGAATATTACCTTGATTTTGATATTCTCTCTCTAGAAGAATTAATGGTAAAGGTGAGTGGTGAATTTTATTATAAGTATAAAGTGTATCTTACTGATTATTTCACAATTAGTCATTTATCATACACATTGTGGAAAGACACGTTTAAGAATCTAAAGAATAACATTTACCTTACTAAAAAAGAAGAAGATTATCAATTTATTCGTTCGTCGATTGTTGGTGGAAGGACCCACCCACTTCAAAAGTATTATAAGTCAAGTTGTTGGAATGAATTTAATTCCAATAAAAATGATAAAAATAAAATTAAAGAACTCTATTCTAAAGCATATAAGGAAGGTGACTTTATCTTTAATGCAGATGTTAACTCTCTTTATCCTGCAGCAATGACTCAATTCGAATATCCAGTTGGTAAACATCGATACAGTGAGAGACCTGAGGAGGATTTTAAAAACGGTGTTCTTGGTGTGTATGAGGTTGAATTTATCTCGAAAAAGAATTTAATCGTAAGTCCATTTTCTTCAAAGACAGAAGAAGGGCGTCTTTCGTGGAATCTTAAAGACGGAAGAGGTATTTATAATTCAGTTGATATTCAAAATGCAATTGATATTGGGTATCAAATTAAATTCCTCGAACGTGCTATTGTGTGGGATAAGACAGAAAATATTTTTGAAGAGTATATTAATGACATTTATGCAATGAAACGAGAGGCAAAAGAAACTGGTAATAAGGTAAGATATTCTTTATCAAAATTATTGATGAATTCATTGTATGGAAAAACACTACAGCGGGCATGTATTGATAATACTGCGATAGTTCAGAATTTTAAACAGTTAAGTAAATTCTTGTGTGAATACAATATTACTGATTTTGACCGTTTGAGTGGTGATTCTGTGATTCTCACAGGAACAGCAATTGAGATTAAGACAAAGATTACTAAACCCTCGCATATTGGAAGTTTTGTTCTTGGATATAGTAGAAAAATTATGCTTGATTATATGCGTGAGGTATCACCGGATTTAACAACTCACCCTTTCACTTACACTGACACAGATAGTTTGCATATTAAAGGTAAGGACTATTTTAATTTACTCTCAAAGGGATTAATTAATGAAAAAGTTGGAGGCATGTCGAATGATATTGATGGAAACAATCCAATTATTATTCGAGAAATAAATTTTGCACCTAAGTTATATTGTTATTGGTGGATTGACGCAGATGGAGAACACGGTTTTACAAACAAAGCGAAAGGGTTACCTAAAAAAATATTAAATGAGGAATTATATCTTAATGAGAAACCGAAGAAATTAGAATATTCCGGTTTAAAAAAGATTGGTTCAAAGGTATATAAACCTGATAAACGAAATGGTTTTAATCAATTCACCATCAAACCAATTAATTATAGTAGAACGTTTTTAAAATCTACTTGGGCAGGTATGAATTTAATTGATAATAAGTATTACCCTATAGGATATGCTAAATAATTTTATTTGTTAGTATTATGATTCCGAATTATTTCAATGATGGATTAGATGACACTATTAAAGAACAATATAGTAAACCTCGAAAAAGACAATATTTGAAGATTTCCGCCCCCTCTTTAAATTTTATCTTTCAGGCTGACTTATTCTTTTTTAAAAATAAAGTCATTTTAACTGTAATTGATATTTATTCAAGACAGGCATATGCTCAGAGTGTTGGAACAAAAACCGCTGAGAATGTATTAATTGGGTTCAAAAAAGTTATAGAAAAAATGGGAAAACCAAAGGTGCTTATGATTGATGGAGGGAAGGAGTTCCAAGGTGAATTTTTAGAGTATTTAAAGAAGAATGGTATTGAGAAGCGAATTAGTGAAGGAAATAGTTTAGAAATAAAAGAAATTAAAACTAAACAAGGTATTGTGGAACGATATAATCGCACCATTCTTTCACTGTTGAAGCGTTATCTTGAGATTAATGAATTAATAAATTTTGGACAAGATGATTTAGACATTTTAAATGAAAATTATAATAACCATAAACATTCGAGTATTGGATATACCCCGAATCAGATTAGAAATGGAGCAATTCCAAAAGAGAGAAAGACAAGGAGAATCAAAACTTTTGAGATTGGTGAGAGTGTGCGTTTGTTGTTGCAAACACCAAAGATATCTAAGAATAGTAAAACCAAAAGAACTTACTCAAAGGAAGTTTATTATATTATTAGTTTCAAAGACAACACTTTTCAATTATCAAATAAGGAATGGTATCCTTATACAAGATTAAAAAGGAGTACTTTAATTCCTACGGTGTGGGTAGAGACTAAGAAGAAAGAGAGAATGAAACCCGTGATAAGGCGGAGTGCAAGAATAGCATCTCAACCAAAACCATTAAGGAGAAGTGCGAGAATAAAACAGGCTGTTTCGATGAAGTGAAGAATGGTGTAGTAGTAGAAGACTCGTAAAATTTGAGTGGTCGCGGGTTCGAGTCCCTCATTTTCTTCAGAAATATTTTTTTACTACCCCACAAGAGGAAATATACGCAGTTGCGTAGCAGTTGCTATACAAGTGTGTGCACGTTATACAGCTGGAAATTGTTAGATAAAAAATGAATTAGTTGAACCTCAGAAAGATGGTAGAACCAAAAAAACTACAGAATTAAAGATGCCGCTTAATAAGACAGAGCACGTGAGATTCTATTTAGAGAATCATGAAGATATCTTGGATGATGGGATTCGGGTTGATGACTTGTATGCTCAATACCTGAAAAATTCCAGATGGGAAATGAAATGGATGCATTTTGAAAGATCTGCTTTTAAAGGATGTCTGACTAGATTGAGTAAGGAATATGAACCACTTATTAAGTATCAAAAACACGAAGGCAAGGTGTATCATGCAAACCATGATGATTTCATTCCTTGGATGTCTGCTACTTCTCCGACTACTACTACTCCTCGTCGGACTTCTCGTCCTGCTCCTGTTCCAAGAAGAATAAGAAGAGCAGTAACTATTAGAACTCCGAAGATTATTGAAATCACTAGTGATGATGAAAGTTACGATGAAATGGATACCTTGAATGTTATGATGAATGAGATGGTCTTATATCATCCATAACAACTCAATAAGAATAGTTAAGATGAACAAATTATAAAATGATAATCGTTAGCAATTGGTAGGCACATCACTAATTGTGGTGTGTATGGGGAGACGAAAACATCCACGCCATTCAATTATCAATTTTATTCGTCTACTATATCTCAGTGTTTGTAAGCACTAATAAATAACACTGTGTTTCTAAACACAGATTAAATAAAAAACAAGAGTTTCTTTTTTGTTTTAGTAAATGGTTTCGTGTGGTCTTTCTTTGTACGCTTCGCGAAGGGTGTGTATCGTTCATTTGATTGAGGAAGAGGTCTTATTAGAAAGCGATGGTTGGAGGTCTTGGTTTTATATATCTGGTACACTTTTTTTATCGGACCTAAATGTTTGAGGGTTGGAGCGAAGCGACAATCCGAGAATATTTTGGTCCGATAAAAAGTGTATATAGTAGTTCGCTTTAAATGATAGACATATGGTATATCCTCGCATTTTCCATGTTTGTAACTGATTTTCTAGCTCGATGCAAGAATTCATGATGAAAAGGTTGACCACACTGCAATATTCGCCCCCTGGATAGGGAGGGTAGAGGTATGAATATCTGGGTGCATTGCCTGTAAGTATTCAATAAGTTCCATACGGGAACCAACACTGATATAAAACATATATAGTACGAGTAAGTGGGGTAAAATGAAGGAAGACGCATAAAAGGTGTTCGCATATAATGCGTTGGCCTGAAGTGTGCAGTGGGTCTGAGCTCGGCATAAAAATATCTGTTAAAAAACAACTATTACTTACCGTCGTCCATCCGGAGTTAATCGATGTGAAAAGAGACGGGAGAATACACAACAAGGCACGACAACAAAAGGTTTCCGACCACGCACTGGGGCAGAGATGGGAACGAGTATGTGACCGTGTGAGTGAGGAAGTGAGGTTGAAGTTAAAGACATCACTCTGCATCATGATAGTTTTGAAAAAATTGAGTGTTCTGGTCGTGAGATCATCGTATCGAACCGGCGGCTTCCACGATTGACCCAGTCGCTTCATCAGGGTGCAGTCCGACGATTGCAGAACAGGCAGAGAGAAGTCCATCGGATGAAGCTTCGTTGCACGTGGGAATAGTGGTGGAGTCTTCGCCACCTGGAAACTCTGAATCTGCCCCGTCAATGCGACCTCCAAACCATGCCCGGTACCAGGAGAAAGGCACCGCTGTACCTTTCTTTACAGCTTTCCGAAGGACTTTAAGATCTCGTTTGGGCAGACAGCCTACCGCATCTCTTGGATCAACTACCGTTGCTGGAATGCCTCTCAGAGAAAAAGCTAAAGAGACATGCCCACTGGAGATGGAAATGAGAAGAAAAAGGTGAGCATGATGGGTCAGAACAGAAAGCCGACACTTCGTTGAGAACAAGAGCTGTCCAGCAGAGTTGTAGTACCTGCCTCCTGCTACATCGAGCACACCCCCTCCTTTTGAAAGAGCTGCCACTGCTTGTTTTACGTCTCCTCCAGCTACATAAATAATAGTTTGGTGAGATGGATGCATGATAGTTCGATGGCAAGGAAACCAAGCAATGAGGAGAGCTCAAAGGTGGACACGCTTACTTGTTTCTGTAAGCCGATCAACAAGAAACTGGGCAAGTTGCTGAGAGAAAGAGAGACAAAACAAACACAGACAAGAGACCAGTAGAGTTGGTGGATCCCACACAGTGTCAAGTACAACGATTAAAACCCCCCAGTCGGTAACCATATATATACATACACTATAGCATACCTCGCCTTGCTGTCTTTTCTCTTTCCCTCCCTTCGAGCTACGGTGCCCGTCCCCCGTCTTTCCTTCACCATCAACAATTACTTCGGAACTCAACTTCTTCAGCTCTTGCTGTGTTTTCTTCTTCAAGTTTGAGTCACCTTTCTTCCTTTTGTTAAAGAGTAGATTCTTAATTCTTTGTACTTCACGGCTTCCCCAATGTCGCATCTAATGGGTAAGTTACGGACAAACAAGTGACCAAGAAATGGGAATGCAAGTTTAGCAAAAGAAATATTTTATTCATAAATATCATCAATTAAGGCTTATATCTTACCGTTATCAACCGTATATCTGTAGTCGATAAGACATGGAGTTTAGGTGGACGAGCTTCAGGCGAGGGCACAGGGTGTTCAACCCACCCACCAAAGGCTTCAATCAAGTCTCCCAGCTAGAAACATTAACAAGTTTCAGTTAACAAAACAATGAGTTCGTATCAAGCGTTCGTTCACGTATCATACCTTAAAGTCACGCTTCGAAATTGCAGGACCACATTTCAACTCGATTACCAAAATAATGTGTGCTAATTTGACATCTTTATGAAGTAATTCACGCCTAATAGTTAGTTATAAACATGTATGATGATGATGAATAGACGTAACATCCCACCTTTGTCTTGAATTTCATCTAAACTCGTCTCTGTATGGTGTAAGTCTAAAATTGCAAAACTGGAGAAGCAGATAAAGGTTTATTTTAAACATATACAGCAATTAAGCTACTTCATAGACATTTCTTACTTCGGATAAAAGGATGACCTCACAATTACACCACGGACGGCGCACTGGGCCGTTTCGCTCATATTGATTTTTATTTTGGTTTTTGAAAAGGTGCTTCACATATTTTGGATCAAAAAGAAAGGGAATCAGTATTTGAGAAATCTCTACTATTTGGCAAAGGCCCGCGGAATTAACACCGACACTAAGAATTTCGTTGTAGTAATTGACGTATTGCAAATTGTAAACTTTTCGTTGTTTTATTCTGTCAATTTAAAGAAATCAGCCTGCCATGCAGCAGTCGACACGATTTTTACTCTATGCAGTCCCTGGGATCCTCTCACTGTATACTGGTTTCTTCAATACACTCACATTTTGGTCCCAACCGAAGTTGCGGCATAAAAGTGTTCACACTGAGCTTCTGGCCGTATTTCTTATCATAGGTACGAAAGCGAGCTCCACTCCTGGCACAGGGACTTGTTTAACACACGTATCTAATACTTGATCCGTCCTCGGCTGCTTAACGTGCAGACAATATGCTGAACTTGTCCGCAGCCGCGTTGATACCTGTTGACGCCTCTGGGGACTATTTGAGCATTCAATTATATCGTGCACAGTTCTTCATACTACACATGCTTGAGGTTCGTTGTCACTTATGTGCTTATGGGCAGCGTATTCTACTCTTATTTAAAACAAATTATATGTATATTATGTGGTCAGTATTGCTACTGCTTGTTCATGGCAATCGAGTTCTTCTACTTTTCCCGTCGCATTTCATCGGTGACAATGATGAACAGAGTGAATCGGAGACCAGAAGAAAATACCATGACCTCTATCTTTAGACGCCACCTTCGTATTTGGTTTATGACCGGGTGCATCTACGCTGTCTCATGGCTGGAAGGACCTGTCCCAGCCTTCATCAGCCCGATGTACACAGTATTTTCAGTGGTTCTCCTAGGACTGACTTCTGCTCTTAGTGTCATTGCCGTGGTAGTGCTCCGACGACATGCAAAGCTGATAGAAGCCAAACTTAGATCGCCGGAAACTGAAGATGAAACAAAGAAAGCGTCGATAGCAAATTTAGCTAAAGCAGCTAACCTTCGGCGGTCAAGACGCCAGCTTCAGCTTGGAATGATCATCATCACTGGTGGTCCTCGATTTCCTTATCTGATCCACAGTGTCTCTGTGCTGCTTTTCAAATACAAATTACCGTGGATTGAATGGATTGCCGCAACGCAGGGCTTCGTCCTTTTTATTTGGTGTTACAGAACCTTCGGTTACCGCAAGATCTGGGGCCAAGGACAATTTCCATGTTGCTGCATTCGTCTGTGTTTCCGTCCGAAGAAAGTGTCTCCAGAGGAATCAGATGATGACCAAAGCTCAAAGTCGAAGTTGGCTACCTCCAAGGTTGTAGTAGTTACAGGTTCAGAAGGAAAGGAAGTGATAGCGAGGACAGCGTCCAATTTGACATCATGAGACCTCCCTCCCTCTCACACTCTTTCTCTGGGCGCTATTTTTATAATTTTGTCACGTCGTAAACATCGCAGGTTTTCTTATTCAAAAAAACAAAACAAAATAGATTATATTTTTTTGTATCGAGAGCGATAGATGGAGAGTGTCGTGTATATACTTGACTGTGTAGTATATAACTTCTTGTGTGATGGGAATATTCTTACTCTGGGGCAAATCGTGAGGAGTCAACAAGTCCAATAAGCCAGTCCAAGTTTACTGTATTCACAGAGACACACCATCAGACACCATGGGTAAAAATGAGATGCCAATAGCTTCTTGTACTATCATTTTTTCCACAGAGTGATGGGTATAGTAGCTGGTATGTTGTGATTTTTTTCGGTTAGCTAGTTGCACCCCAAAGACAACAAGCAAGAATGCAAAAGCACAAAAGAGGAGCCTTAAGAGCGGTGGCGCCTCCGGCGGCCCTGTCCTCTACGCGGGTACCACGGCCTCCTGTCCAAGGGCCTGAGATGGTGGCGGTGTCAAGAAGGATGGTGTCTACTATCCTTCTTTCTTTCGCATGTTCTCAAGTATTAGAGACTGGCAATAATTGAGATGAGCATAGAGCTAAGCATTTGGTCTCGGTATGCGGTGCTACCTTGATTCAAAGAGTGTCTGCTTGAGTGACTGTCGAAGAAGAGTCCGTTCTATCTCGAGGAGGATCCATCGAAAATAAATGAGCAACACGCATTTGCAGTGAGTGGTGAAGATCACAAATTCTACCAACGAAAATTTATGTATCGAAGATTGATCGTGTATTGTCAGTTATATCTATATGAGTGTCTTGATATGGAGGGATATTCCAGGACAAAGAGGTTAATGCTGTGCCTGGTCCTGGAGATACTGAAGCTCAGCAGAGTATTCAGCAATGTTACGCTCCAGCTCTTTGATCTGTTTTCGCGTCTGCGTCATGCCCTTGATCAATCGAGAGAGCTCTAAACTCTTTTGGTTGTACTGAGAGGTTGCCTGCTCGCGCTTCATCTGCCACTTTTTGATGTCCTTGTAAATTTTGCGGTCCTTCTTGTTGATAGAAGGTCCAGGTCCGCCATCATCTTCAGTGGTAGTGTTGTTCGTCGTGGTATCCGTAGTTCCCTTCGAACTTTTCTTGGCGATGGCTTTCTTCGACACACCAGACAAAATGTACCAAAATTTAGGAAAATAGAGGCAGAGGACGACGGTGAGAACACCAGCGTTGAGGCCAATGATTTCAAAGGCACGCACGGAACCGTTGACGTCATCTCCAGTCTGAATCACGCGCAAGGCAGCCACCGAAAGAGAAACCATGGTGAATGTGTAGGTGGCAAATGCAATCTGCTTGGCTTCATTGAAGGGCTGTTCGAAGTTGCGCAGTTTGAAGGACAGGAAAATGTTTCCACTGATGACAATCGCTTCATAGATGGCCGAGGAGACGAAGAAGAAACCAGAGAACTCGTTGGAACACTGCTTATGCTCGTCAACGGAGAAACCAGAAACTGCTAGGGGAACGAGGAAGCAGGTGGCTGCAAGCATGAAGACGAGGACCACGCCAAGCATATGTGCAGATTTGATTCGCACCATGCGTAGACGAGGATTATCAACAATACGCCACAAACGAAAGTTCTAAAATAATTGAGAGAAAAGTGGTGACAAAGACAATTAGCGTCGACGAATATCGGCAAGAGCAAATTCTACCCCCATGAACAACCTTACCTTGGCAAACAGAGCACCGAAACTCATCATCAACCCGTAGTCAGTGAACCAGGGAGCCAAGGCACATGCAGTAGAAGTGACATCCATGAGTTTCAAAGCAGCTCCAACCAGTCTAAAGAAGCATCCGAGAAGAATGATAATAAGGAAGACGGGCGAAGAATTGTGGATGACACGATCCTTCTTGAATATCATGACGAGGACCAGGGCGAAGAGAGTGACTAATCCCACAATGCCTGTCATGACCATTCCCACAGTGGTCATAGCAGGAGAAATATTGTACTGCAGAGGACATTCGGTCTCGTGCTTGACTCCAGAGTCATCGATCACTACTTGCTGGTTATCATTGGCTTCACAGAGGAGACATTCGGCAGAACCCATTTCCTTGGTGTAATAGAAAGGCTCACAGGCGGTGCAAGAAGTGCTTCCAAGCTCAGGAGCGTGTTCGTTGTAAGGACAGAGCACACACGCAGCGTCGGAGTTAATCGTTTCTTGGAAAGTTCCAGCTGGACAATCAATGCACTGCTTCTTGCTGGCATCTAGAAATGTACCAGCAGGACACAACACACCGAACTGGACGGTGACTTCGTTCTCACTCTCCAATACGCCGTCGCGAACCCGGTACTTAAAGCTGCTGTACACCGGGAATCCCGCCCCTTGCACCCCGTTAGCAACGTGGGCGGTGAGGCTGAAAGTAGAACTGATCGGGTAATCGCCGTCACCGCTAGCATTGGCAACCGTCACTTCCCCATCATCGCCATTGACACTGATGTGCACATTATCAGGTAAATCAGTGAATCTCACCATGAGACTGCTCTTATCTCCACTAAAACCTTGCAGATGGAATTCTAAAGGCTCAGCAGGATCACTTAGCAGCAGATGAGGGGAATAACCGCCAATGGGAGCATTTGAGACACGCACAGTTGGCATAGGCTCAGCCAGCTGTTTCATCTCATCGTCATCTTCGTAATAGCATGGAGTTCCAGGCACGTGATCGTATCCGTCTTCCTTGTTAATGGTTTCTTTGCACAGGCCAAATTCGTCAAGGGGACAGTAGTCCTTAGTGAAGGGAGCACATCCTCCATAAACGAGATGATTGTCGTTGCCAGAGTGGTCACGGGCAAAACTTTGGTCAACTGCAGGCTTATCAAACTCATCGTCGAAATTCCAATATGCCATCAGGTTTCCAGTGACATCAGTGTCTGCGAGATCTGTAAGGTCGAGGCTGAAGTTCATGAGGCTCTGAATCTGCTCAGCGGTGCGATGCTCACTCCACACCCTCATCTCGTCAATAAAGCCATCATAGTAGTAGTATTCGCCATAGTAAGGCCAGTGGCAGACGTAGAGACCTAGACGCTCTTCAGTACTCCCAGCAGAAGTAGTAGAATGTGACAGTTCGCCGTTGATGTAGACGTTCATTGTTTCTAGGCTTCCAGGAGCAGATCCGTCAGATGCGATGGCAATGTGGGTCCAGGAACCGAAGGTGGGGTTCAAATCAATGACTTCGGATACCCCGCGGATAAATCCATCTCCTCCAGAGTGATCCCATCCGTCATATACTTTTAGAGTCCCCTCTTCAGAAATGATAGAGCTAATGCGACCTTCGCACACACCGAATTCAGAGGTTTCACAAAGTTCAATATTAGCTTCAGAGTTGAAACCGAAGAACGCGCCGTCTCCTTCAGGCGGCTGGAAATAGTACGCCCAGAACTAAACAAACCAGGGACACGCAGGAAAACAAAACGGATTAAACTTTGAAACAAATCTGAACAGCAAGGAGACAGCAATACGCCATTACCTCGATGGTGTAAGCTCCGGTACCAATTTCGTCAGCGTAGGGAAGCTTCAAATTTTCGGCGAAGGCAAATTCTTTCTGCTCAGAATCACAGTGAATCATAGAACCAGCGCTTCCAGCAATGGGTGGTTTTTTCTTCTTCAACTTGATTTCAACGTTTGAACTGGGAGAAGCTACCGAGGAGACGGTCTTGACGCGATAAACCAATGTCGAGGTGAATTCTTCCACCCCTTCTTTGGTCATGACCTTCACCTTTGAGGTTGGAGAGAGCTGGTCTCCAACCTCAATCGCATCTCCACTACGAGTCATCACGGTGCAAAGATCAGGGTCCGGAAGCGAGAGGACTTCCAGACTGACGATCCCTTCCACATTCTCGATGAGGCCAACCAGCACTGATTCGTCGTTGAAGGCAGTCACTTGATTCACAGTGACCACGGTGGAACCACCAGAGATGGGAGCACTGGACTCGACTAAGAAGGGAATTTTGCGGCTTTGGATGTCAATGCCTTCAGCGTAATCTTGCAGATTCAACCCCAGCTTCAGATCCTTGGGATTGGTTGACAAGTCTGGAATAACGAGATCGCCCGCATCATCCACAAGAATTTCGTCAAAGTTGTAGTACATTAGGAGCTGACCAAGCTCGTCGTCGCGGAGGACACGGTGCATGCTATCTTCTATTTCAGCTTTGGTGCGAACCTTCGTCCAGACACGTAGTTCATCCATGTAGCCCTCAAATTTTCCTCGTCCAGTCGCAAGACGGATAGACTTCGCGTTGAAGGTAGGAAAGCTTCCGTCACAGTCACCACTATGCACTTCCTTTCCATCCACAAAAATTTTCTGCTGCGTGTTCGAGGCACTGACGGCAATATGATGCCACACAGGGTCAAATAAGGTTTTGGTCGACGAGATGTCGCCACGTTGAATCACTTGGGTGCCACACATCTCACCACCAGTCGACGGCAGGGTAATCTCGAGAGCACCTCCGTCCACAATGTTAACGATGAAATCGTCACCAATGTCAAAGACTTCCCAGCAGCAACCTTTCGTAGGTTCAGATTGCTCTGACTTCGGGAAGGGTTTGATCCATACTTCGAAGGTAAACGCACCGTTAATGGTGCAGCAGCCACCTTCTTCGCACGCTCCTTTCGTGAAAGCAGCGGAACGGTGGACGTTGAACTCGTCGCGCAAGTTTATGTCGAGCATCATCTTGTAGGCTAGCTCCTGGGAATCAAGCGGACGCGGATCGAAAACAATGGAATTTCCTCCGGCTCCACCAAGGGCAGGGGCTGTTTCGTAGATGAAGACGGAAAGAGTCTCACTGGTAAGGAAGTGTGACTCTACACCCTGGTAGTCACACGTGGTATCACCCAGGGCGGCCTCTGGAACACGGGCAAAGTATTTTACTTCGATATCTCCAGCTTCTTGGGCATCAAGCAAGACGAAACCAGAGGGATTCTTGCCGACGTTGGCGGTCAGTCCATCTTTGGGACAGCCATCCGAATCGACGATGGCAATGAAATCATTGCTGCTGTGCTGCTGCGAGGTCTGAAAGTCCACCATCAGTTTATAGCCCGCAACGGCATAGGATGTCGGGTTGGTAGAGAGCTGTTTGCTTGCTGGGAAGAAGCAGGCATGGTCGTAAGGCTGGAAGTTGGCGGATGGGAATGAGGGGAATCGCAACTTCTGATCAGGACAGTCAGGGGAGAGGAAGAACGGCTGAATTGTAACATCGGATTCAATTATAATATCAAGCACATTGGGAACGAAGCTTTCTCCCTGCACGCCGTCACCAAGAAACCACACAGAGGCATCTCCAGGTTGCCTGGTGCGGTAGTTCGGATGGAACGAACCGAAGTTGTTGAAATCGTTGTAGAGTCCAGAAAACACCGTATATTCCCAGTTGGCAACGGGAATGACATCGGTGTCAATACCTAAGTCTTCTGGCGTGACGTACAGCACGAAAACACCGTTAACGACGTTCATCGCCACCTTGTCGATCAAGACGTCGTGCTTCTCTGCATCGGGGGTCACCACAGATACCTTGACTCCAGGACTGAAGCCGTTCCGCTCAATCTTGGTAAACATATCCTTGGAGGTCATAATAGACACGGTACTGATCCATTCATTCACGAAGGCGTTACCGTTGTGCGCAACGGACGAAACATTGAAGACACCTGCGTTAGCGCTGATGGCGTTTTTGTCATGGATGACAATCTCAACAATCTCCTGCAAATAAATAGCCTCCAGACGCACTTTGATCTTAAGAGAGCCATCGGCTTCTTCATACATTTGAAAGTCACGTAAATCACCGGTGTTAGCACCGACGGGCTTGTCGGCTTCGCCAGAGGGAAGAGGGCCCCACACATCGTCTGCTGCGTCCTCTTGACTCAGCACCAAGGTGGCCTCACTGCAGCCTCCGCGAGAGTTAGCTTCGATTCCAGGACCAACGGCAGTGATCATAGGGTCGCGGCACTCTTTACCTAAAAATTCGTCATCAGTGCGCCCATCCGGGGAGAGCACGTCTACAGCAGAAGGGGAATCCCACCACTGGTCAGAATTGGCTCCTCCAAGAGAATGAGGACCATTAATCGGGCGACGGGGAGCAAAGCTGCCGAGTATATCTTCTTCTTCTCCTTTGATACCGACAAAGACAGTGTAGGCCCAATCATCGGGGTTGAGGTTTAAGTCGTCGTGGAACGGAAGGAGGGAGAAGAACACGCTGACAGTGTTCAACTCGACCTGCACATTGTTGCTGCTTATACGGCTACCAGAGAAAGTCACGTCACCAAATTCGTTAACGTTAGGGTAACGGGAGGCGTGGAGCAACACTGGGTTGAAGCCGTCGACGATGGTCGCATACTCCCACGCATGAAGAGGGTCTAACTTCAATCCGTTGTCGCCAACCAAAGTGGTGCGGCCGCTGCCTTCCACTCGATCAGTATCAACGTAGATGTGGATAGAGGGAAGAGAAAAGTCCAACAGACTACCGTAGACGTTGCTCATGGCGTTGAAGGTGACGTCGAAGCGGACGGTGGTATGTTCGCCAGAAGAATCAAGGCCAGTGAAGACTTTAAAGTCAACGATATCCGTCACTTCGTGGGCATCATCATACTCATCCATTTCACCGGAAGGAAAAGGCCCCCAGGTATCACCAACGCTATCCGCGTGACTATAAACGAGGTCAGTGGGGCGAGGGAGGCAGGTTTCGAGGGCAACGGCCGTGAGGGTGTTTTCCCAGGCGTTGAAGGTGAGTTCGCAGCAGTAAGGTTCCAAGTCATCCTCGACGGCTTCGTTGAGACATTCATCTTTCCAGAAAAAGTTCCCGGAAGCAGGATAGGAACAATCGTAGCTTAAGCCGAGCTGAGGACGAAACTTAAACTCTGTGGACTTGTCGGCTTCTACGATGCCAACGAACAAACCGTCACCAGAAGGGGCCAGAGGGATGTCGTCGTTCCATGTAGACCAGTAGTTTCCGCGGATATACATAGTCGACTCAGTTTTGGCGACACAGGGATTGACTCCCGGATCTTCAGCGCAGGTAACGGTGACGCCACTGACTTCCTGCGTCGCGGAGTCCACCGTTATGGTGCAGCAATAGTAGTCTATCGCAGTGGCTAGGTCCTCAGGACGGGCACAGACTTCCCCGTAGACGACATTAGCAGGAGGAAAAGCGTGGTCCCAGATGCCTTCAAAGTATCGGAACTTGAACGAGGCGGTGGCGGATGTGGACATGGTGTAGGAGAAGGTGCCGTCGCCGTTGTTGGTCATAGCGAAGTCGGTGTCGTAGTTCTCTCCTTCGACAAAGGTACCAACCACGAACAATTCTGTCACCGGATCAGGAAGCGGCTCAACTTGAGCGCTGCATTGCTGCAACACGAGAGACAGCGCCAGGAGCGTGAATAAGCCTCGGGAAAAGAACATTTTAGAGGCGTTACGCGTTTTTGTAACCTGTAGATACCGACGACGGAGGAACAACGCAGAAGAAAAGGACGAATTGTGACGTTAAATGTACTTGTTTCCAATGATAATCAAGTGCGAGGATGGATGCGATCTCCGTTCACGTTAGCGCCAACCCAACAATATGTGCTGCGTTCGAAATGTATTGCACACAAAGGTAGCCCAGATGAAGAGTTCATACAGTGCAAACGATTCACATATTGTTGAATCATCCTCTAGATTACACCGTGCGGCTGAGAGAGTGATAGGAATTGACAGGGAGGCGATGGATAACGCAGGGGTGGCGCTCCACAATAATATTCAAAGCTGCTCACACGGCCTATCACTAAAGCTTACAACCCAGTGAGAACGCCAACCGACATAATATATACATGTTCAACGGTTGAAGAGGTCATCTGCACCACTGAAGAGAAGAAATAGGCATTCTCATTTCAATCTTCCAAAATCTTTCGATGAAGGATGGGTTTGGAATATTCTCTTAGCTTCCCTCCATCCATTCTCTAGTATAAGTAGCAACGCTCCTTTGAACGAATATCCATAATCAGAAGAAGATGATGCGCTGAATAGAAAATACGTACAAAGCACACAAGCCTCCAGGCTAAAATATTTCACTGTCTTCCGTTTCGAGTTATCCGAACGATAGATAGATAGATCACAGCTGTTGATCTACCTACCCCAACATCGGAAAACAAATATAACTAATAAACATCGAATTCCACAAAGTAAAACTACTTCCTTAACTACAGCATTGCTTGGGACTACCTTTTCCTTTGCATGCTAGACTACCATCACCTCTGTGAATCGTCACTTTGTTTACTTATCGCATTTGCTGCGCATGTGCTTCTCTTTCAACCGTTTGATTTCGATGGCAGTTTTCGCACCATGCAAGCCAATCCCATCGACAAGTCTAACTTTGACACTACCGTGAAACCCTCTGATGATTTCTATAATTATTCCAATGGAGCATGGTACGGAATTCTGTTGTAAATGACCCTAAGTTCGCGGGGACTGTCTCATCACCAACGTCTCATCCCCCCATTTTCAGGTGCTCTAATAACCCTATCCCAGGAGACTACTCACGCTGGGGTCTCTTTGAACAGGTACATGAATTGTTTCGATCATATGTAGCGCTCTCTACTAGTTCCTACCTCTACTTAAAGTTTCTCAAACTGTAAATGAGGATTACACACTCTTTTATTTTTATTCCCGATGCGTAAATACACTATACCAGCTGAATGAAGGTGTACTAGAGAAGTTGAAGGTGATTGCCACCACGGATGAAGGGAAAACCGGCCACTTCTTTCAGAGTGCAATGAACGTTGAACTCGCCACCGCCGAAGGAGTTGCACCTCTCAAACCGTACGTGTATACATTATAATATCCGCGTATTCATTCCGTTTTCAGTCCCCTGCCTGCTCTTTTAGTATTCTTTGTTATCTTCTTTCACCTCCGCCCTTTTATCCCTCTCCCCTTCGTAACCCTCTCTCTGCCTGTCTCTATTCATTAGCTACTTTGACCTCATTACTTCCTTGACGGACGTATCGGCCCTTCCGGATGTGTTGGGTGCCCTGCACGAGGTTGGTGTCGGAGGATTCTTCGGATGTGGAGCCACTGCTGATTTGAAGAACAGTGAAATGATCATCTTATGGTTCGGAGAGGTGAGGCTTCGATCACCCGTAATCTTCGTTGGTTTTATCGTCAGGATATCACATTCGCCACCCATCGTCTTCATCGCTGTCACATGCGCATTAACAGCGATTAATTTATCGTCTCTATTTTTATATCACCATTCTTATCTCCGTCTCTGTCTGCTAGGGCGGTCTTGGTCTTCCTGACCGTGATTTCTATTTCTCTGAGGATAAGGTAACTTTTCTACATGCGCGCATAACTCCTATCACATCACACCATATGGACTCTTCTCATCCTTATACTTTTCTTCTTCCTTATCCTGATCATTTTGTAATTCACAGGAGGAGATCCGTGGCAAGTATGTGGAGCATGTGACTGCCATGTTCAAACTGCTGGGTAAAGACGACGACGAAGCAAAAATCTTCGCAGACACTGTCTTTCGCGTTGAGAAGGACATCGCAGAGGTAACCAGCATTGTTGGCGTTGTCATTATCGTTGTTTTATGTCTGCATTAACGTATTAGCGATCCTGATCAGCCATCTCATCCTCTCATCCTCTCTCTTCAACTTTCCATCGTCCTTAGCAACTTCTTCATTCTCATCATCCCCGCTCACGTCCGATTCTCTCTCTTTTTCCATTCTTCTTTAGGTGACGATGACCAAGGTATTCAAGCGTAACCCGCACAACCTCTTCCACCCCATGTCTTTCTCCGAGTTCTTCGCTCTCTCCCCTGCATTCGACTGGGAAACTTATCTGAAGAAGATTAGCGTCACCTTCAACGAAGAGGAAAACAAGATTAACGTCACTAATCCTGATTTCTACAAAAAGGTGCGTGTCACTCTCCCCATCTCTCTTGATCTATTCTTTTATTTACTCTTTTCGTCTTTTTCATTGCCCCTTTTCTCTTTTTCTTTTATCTATGATCTACAGTTCAACGAATTTTTGTCTTCTTTATCTCTGGATGACATCAAGACTTACTTGTCCTGGAAGTTGGTTGACAGCCTTGCTTCTTACCTTGGAGATGCTTTCGATACACAAAACTTCGAATTTTTTGGCAAGGTTCGTGTGTCTCTACTTTTGTCGGTATTTCTGTGGATGCACCAGAAGATGATTGTCTTTGGAATCGTCACCATTTTCTAGGTTCTGCAAGGATCTAAAGAGATGAAACCGAGATGGAAGCGAGTGATCGGTGTGATGGTCAGTAGATTCGCGTCGCCATTATCGTCCTTATGGTCATCAATCTGACCTCTTTGTCTATTGTTTTTCTTCTTCTATCTTCACAATGACGACAACGTAGAATGGTGCCTTAGGCGAGCTTCTCGGAAAGACGTTCTGTGACACCCACTTTCCTCCTTCCGCCAAAGGTTCGACACGTTCTCATGATAGTACACATCCTCATCTGCTCCGTCGTCGTTGCCTGTCATCATCGTAATTCTTACCCTCAATTTCATATCACCTCGTCTCTCTCTGCGTGCTGCAGCTGCTGCGAAGGCTATTGTGAATGAATTGCACGAGGCGTTGGAAGCACGTCTGGGAGAGGTTGATTGGATGGGCGAAGAAACACGAGGAAAAGCGCTGGAAAAGTGCAGCAAGGTGACGATGTATTGCTTCACGCTGTTTTCTTTCTCTCTGTGTTTCGTGTTCTCTCTGTCGCGTAACTTACGCCATTTCTGCATTCTTGTTGTTAATTTTCAGTTCAACGTGAAGATCGGTTTCCCTGATGCGTGGATTGACTACACTACATTGGAAGTAGATGCGACGGCTCCCTATGTCGTCAACATTCTCAACGCCAACAAGTTTGAACACCACCGGGACATCAACCGTCTCTTTAAACCCAAGGTAAAGCATAGAAAAACGAAAAGCGGGAAAAGAGAGTGATAATTGTTACTTCTGTATTTTCTTCCTTGTCCCTTTGAATTTGACGCATATGGAAAATGAAGGATAACATCGGTTATTGTCGCCCTCCTCCCGCTCTTTCTTTCTTTCTATTTCGTAGGATCCTGTCCGTTGGGAGATGTCCCCCCAGACGATTAACGCGTACTATCACCCCATGTACAACGAAATCGTCTTTCCTGCTGCTATTCTCCAGGTATTACTGCTGCATTCCTTACCGCGCTTCCCCTTCATCAGCAACAATGTCACCTCCCTCCTCCAAATCAACATCATTGTCCGCCTTCCCTTCTGCTTGTGTTTCCCCTGAACTGGTTTTGTCGTCGTTGCACCCACTCACGCAATGCCTTTTTATCGCTCGTATTGTAGTTCCCCATGTTCGATGAAAAAGTGGATGCTGCCGTGAACTTCGGAGCGATGGGGGCGGTGATCGCGCACGAAATGACGCACGGTTATGACGACCAGGGCCGCAAATTTGACGCTTCTGGAAAGTACGGTGACCACACAAGAACACCCATATCTCCTGCCTCCTCCTTTCTTGTTATCAACTACTCTCTCTCTCTCTCTCTCTCCTTTCTTCTCAGCATGGTCGATTGGTGGACGGAGGAAGATGCCAAGAACTTCACTGAACGCTCCAAGAAGATTGTAGAACAATTCGCTGAATTCGAGGTGCAGACTCTTGCTCTCTCTCTCTCTCTCTCACACACACCCATACACATGGGCACACAAGTATATACACAGACAGAGCCCCTGCCGTAGCTTGAACTATGTTACTGACAAGCAATAATTTATGGTCCGTCGTCGTCTGTGTGCGTGTGCATCATTCAGGTCCATGGCAAGAAGGTTAACGGAGAACTGACACAAGGAGAAAATGTAAGTACCTCCCCTATTCTCTCACTCGGTCTCGGCTTCATTTCCCCTTCAGTCCTCCGTCGTCCTCCTCACCCCCCCGTTGCCTCTACTGCCGCCACTACTGATTGTGTCCTCGTCCAGATTGCTGACTTAGGCGGTGTGGTCCTCGCTTATCAAGCGATGCAGAGATACTTTGGAAAGCATGGGCGTCCTGAAGAAATCGATGGTTTTACTGCGGAACAACGCTTCTTTCTCTCCTGGGCACAAGTAAGTCTCTCTCTCTCTCTCTCTCTCTACCTTGCTTCTCTATCTTTCTATCTCCGCCTACTCTCGATTTCAATGTTTATTCCTCTAGTTTTTTCGCACCTCTTCGCTCATTTTCTTTCTGTCTCTCTCTACATAGGTGTGGCGCCACAACATTCGCAAGGAAAATGCAGAGACTCGCTTGGTCACCGACCCCCACTCTCCTGGACATTTAAGAGGTACATAACCTATTTCTCTACTCTCAATTAATGTGTACTAATTTGAACCCGCTGTCGTAGATTCACCATGTGTTCATTTATATTGATTTCATTAAACACGTACGCACATACTCGTATCATCTCAACTTTTGCATCTCTCTCTCTCTCGTCACAGTGAACGGTATCTTGACGAACGTTCCCGAGTTCTTGGAGGCTTTTGGCATCAAGGAAGGTTCTCCTATGTTCACTGAACCTTCGGATCGTGTGGACATCTGGTAAACATCGGATCGTGTGGACATCTGGTAAACAATATTTAGCTCCAACATAACAAAGTAATACAGAAGACCCATCTCACCATGAAACGTCATCAGTTCTATTGATGCTTCGATACATACCAGCACCACTGGCAGCGGCGGCAGACGATTGAAAAACTAAAGTTGGTGCAGCAACAGTTGAGCTGAGGTTCTTGAAGCATCGCGGCGCTCAGCAGTTGCAACATTCATGCAGCTGCTATACAGAGACGAAATCAAAGTCTATCACCATGTCACGACAATAATCCAGAAAGGTGTCCGCAGCTAAGCAGGATTTCGGCGAAGGATCGCTTTGAACCCCGATTTTTCTCCAACTTTTATTTAACCCTCCTCTGCCGTCGTGTTACCTGCCTTTCGCAGCATCGGATGGTACGTGCCACCACTAGCCTCTCCTGCGTGCAGCTGTAGCTCAATAGTGTCCACAACATTAAAGCCAAAGGAGGCGTAAAACTTCACGTTGCGTGCGCCGTAGGTTTCCAGATAAACATCGACGTTGTCGGCATCGGCAAGGCGGCAGATGAAGGCAAGGAGTTGCTTCCCGTAGCCTCGTCCCTGGTACTCCGGTGCAACACCCACCATACAGATAAACCAGTGATTATGTGCGGCGTGTCTCTTGTGTGCTGCATTGGTCAGCTTTACGAGTTTCTGAGCCCTTTGATTCGAGATGTCGCTGGGGTACACCGGTTGGCCAATTTTCGTTGAGATACGAATCCACTCCGAGTATCCAATGTCGTGTAAATTGGTACGAAAGACATTGGGGACACACAGCGCGGCACCGATGATCTCTCCAGCTGCGTTAGAAAGCGCAAAGCAGCCTCCGAGAGGAGAGGTAATGTAATAGAACAGACTTGTTGTCCATGCCATGAACTTCTCCATTTCCTCACCGGCTTTATCCCAGGCCTCGTCACATGACTTTCCTGTAAGGATCCAGTACCACATTCCCTCTGGTGCGCAGCTTGAGGATCCAATGAAGGAGTTTGTGAGGCATCTTTTCAGGGCGTCTATTTTGGCGTCATCCGACTTATCATCTAATCGTTCAATGGGATAATCAAGGTTACTAATATCGTTTAGAAGGGCATAAGGCACCAATCCCTTTCTCCGTGCGCTGGTACAGATGCCCATCCAGTTTATTTTCAATTTTCACGGATTAAAAACTCGTCACTTTTAGCCTTTCGCTTGTCATCGCCGCACATTCCCACATTCTTAAATTTCGTAATGAGCGACTGTTTCTTCGATATTACGATTGGGGGACGCGATGCGGGAAGACTTGTATTTCATTTGTTTGATACCGTTGTCCCGAAGGTATGTTGAAAGGTTAAAGGAGCGAATAATCTAATGAAAGTGGTTGCAACTGTTGTGGTAAAACTTGCGTTCTTACGCTCGTCTGGCTTGCTTGAACCCCTTCTCTTTTTGCAGACAGCCAACAATTTTCGGAGCTTGTGTACGGGGGAGAAGGGTGAGAGTAGAGAGTCGGGGGCAATGCTGCACTACAAAGGCTCCTCCTTCCATCGTATCATCAAGGGCTTCATG
>JACKZZ010014893.1_pt1 | contig 21599 bp, 10 predicted proteins | sample 8027871 | NCBI WGS metagenome assembly JACKZZ01 (sample SAMN15724774, study PRJNA655200) | protist metagenome | isolation source: fluorescence activated cell sorting (FACS) single amplified genomes of... | place: USA: West Boothbay Harbor, Gulf of Maine | collected 2000-07-19
GTAGGGATTGATGGTAGCCTTATTGAGCTTGGGGGTGCGGGTACACGTACAGTGCGTGCATTGCTAGATGCAATTTCTGAAGATATATTGCAACAACCGCCACTCGGCTCAGCATGTTCCACACTCGACAGTTACGCACACTGCGTCAAAGAGGCCCTTCAGCGATACTATAATCGCACAGGGCCTGGTTCTGGAGGGGGAAGTAATGTTTCAAGTATCGCAAACATTAGTGGTGTAGGTAACAGTAGCAGTACAAGTGATTTGACTGCTAAAGCTGCATCTGTAGTTGTGGATCCAGAAGAGTCCAGTGTAAGTACAGAAGCGCGAGTTGGTCAATTTGACTGGAGTGCTTTATATGGTAATGAAGCTCGCTTGTCTCGAGCATCATCTACTGGTTCTATGAATGCGCTTGAGGTAGGGGAAGCAGATCCGAGCTGGGGTGGTCGTTTCACCCATGCCAAAGCCAAGCTGTACATACTGGTGCATTCCATCGACGGCGAAGCCTTGCAGAGCAATGAGTCACAACGAGTATTAGCTTCTTTGTCGGAGTGTCCTTCAATATCATTAGTTGCTACTTGTGATAAGATAAATGCACCGTTACTATGGAGTAATGACTTGCTCACAAAATTCCGCTGGTCGTTCCAGCACGTACCTACCTACTCCCCCTATGCCTTGTCATCGCGATTTGCCATGCTCAAAGGGCAGAATGGGGTGGCGAGTCATAACCAAGGCATAGAGTTTATCTTGAGTAGCCTAACCAATAGACACAAAGAGTTACTCACGCTTTTAGCTCGAGAGCGACTCAAATCATTAACCGCAGCGTCTACACAGCAAGGTACCGAGAAGGGCAGTCATAGTGCAGCAGTGCAGTCAAAGGGCATGGGTTTCGACGAATTACTTGTTGCGGCAAGTAAATTAATGATTGTGCAGCAATCTAATGCACTCAATACATACCTTAAGGAATTGGAAGATCACCGTCTCATCAGCGTCACCACCGACTCACAGAAGAAGAAATACATCCTCATCACCCTGGAGTTGGACAATCTGACAAAACTAATTAATAGTAATTCATAGTGTTAGTGCAGTGCAGACTTTGTAAATTGTGTAAATAAAATTATCAATGCATTTAACTCTGCATTTTATGAAACATAAACCGGCGGGATCACAGGGGATCACAAAAGCAGGGGAACCTTACCAGGATAAACGAATAACTGGGGCAGCAATATAGTGGTGGTAAGCAACATGCAATCTGGATCTGCTCCATCGAGAGAACCTCAGTCCATTTTCCAAGATAGTGTTGGTACGATGGATAAGAATAATGCTGGAAATGAAATGGCACAGGATGCTTTGGCTGAAAGAAATAAAGGTCTTAAATTTAATATCCCTTTTTTACATTCAAATAAAAAGGAAGTGGATTCATTTGAGCCACCACGTGATAGTGCATCCCAAATTATTGTAAATGCACAAGAACCTCAGATTGTGCTTGAAATGATAAGTGGGCACACAGCAGCATGGTGTATTATTATGACATACGTGATGTTCATCATCGGCATTAGTCTTGATACATACCTCGCTTTTCAGAATTCGAACAACAATGGTGCGAATGTCGTATCTGGTTTTTCTGAATGCCCAGGTACTGACGAACCTGGTATGTCATTGCTATATCGTGCAACTGATGACTGGGGTTGTGTGCTTAGTGAACAGCGTATGTGGCATGGTGTTTTCCCAAATGTATATGATGTTTTGCATGTCAACTTGGACTACACAATCACCAACTTCACAGTGTCGTCCTTGCTAGCTATGAAGTCTGAAGACGATAACATGGGAAATCTGCAGGGAGAAGAGCTTGGCATCGATGTTAAAGTAGAATTGTGGGCATGTTTCGAATCTGGTGGATGTGGCCCAACCTTCCAAGGTACGGAACCTAACTCTGCAGGATACAATGGTTATAATTCGTGGCAGTTTGTGTACGGCGACACTAGCGGTGTGCCCGTCGTCACGGCAGATGGAGATAGTATCATGTACAATCGAGAGAATGATGGCAAAGATGCCATTATGCAGCTAGTTTGCATTTTTCAGAATCAGGAAGCTCTTCCGACGAACGCACCGATAAAGAGCTACTACGCGCAAATTACTGCAGTGAATGACAAGTCCTTCGCCATCCTGAAGAACACGGCATACTCTGACGAAAGTTTTACACTTCAATGGCTTCATAGGCAAGCAGGTGCCTATAATACATTTTGCACTATTTTTACAATGGTTTTATTTGTTGCAACACTCTCTTCAGTGATAGCATATGTGTTCTGTGTCACAAAGTGGCGCGTCTGGCGAGGAAAGAAGTGGCTTCCAGAACAAAGTTGGTTTCTTGTATACACGTTATCCGTGCTTCTTTATCAGAATCCAATATATTTAATTCAGAATCTGAGCTTTGTTCCAACTGCTGGTGAGGCTTTGTCGGCATATGTCTGTTCCTATCTCGGCCAGGTCCTACTCCTTGCGACCTGGCTCATGTATGCAGACGGGATAAACCAATACACGAAAACGTGGAAACAGTTCTATTTGCCGAAATTTGGCTATGGTATTATCATGTTTACATCCATTTGTGTAGTTCTTGGCTATCAGTTTCCCTCTTATAGCCTGGACTCGAACAGGTCTCCTGTGCTGAGCACGCATAACTGGCCGCAATCAGATTTGGATGGTGTTGTTGCTGGAAGTGTGATGTTTGTAACGATGCTTGTGTTATGGGCATTTATTTGGTTCTTTCATTTGCTGAAAACATATCGAAAACTGAACTTGCTTCCATATCTGTCAACACGGTATCAGCAGTTACTGTTCCGTTTCTTCTTCTTGCAAGCGACACTGGTGGCGGTGTACTACATCTCTCAGTACTCTATTGCCGTATATTTCGTTGGTCACTCGACTTATTATGGGTACACTGCAGATACACTAGCGGATTCTATTAATACGGTGATCAGGCAGCAAACCTCACTTTTCGGGAAAACGCTCTTTATCACAGCATACGTGTTCATTCTAGGATTCTTGCTGCTGCCCCCTCAAGTACTGAGCAGTGAAACTGGAAGTATTCTTACTGCATTCGCATTGGATGAAAAAGAGCATGCAGAACTAGTCTTAAAACGTCAACAATTTATCCAGAAATTCTCTGGTAAGATGGCAAAGCTTGTTCGCCTTGCTCAAAGAGGAACAGCAGTGTTTTGCTTGTCCACGGCCTTAACACTTCTGGAAGTCAGCAATGCCTCTTATGGCGATCATGAGCTTGAAGACAAGCGCGATAATGATGTTTTTATGACTAATCTCCTGGCTGAGTATGGATATACCTTTATTGAATCAGTCACAGATGATGAATATGACTCACAACTGATTGTAGCAAGGCACGTCGAGTCGCAGCGCCTGGTATTCGCATTCCGAGGAACTCAGAGCAAGAAGAATATGAGTGACAATCTCCAATATAAGAAGAAATACATTAATTTTAAGAAAATGCCATTGCCAAAATTGGATCTGATAGATTCTCTAGACCCTATTGGAGCAAGTTACGATGAGCGCTACACTGGTGCTGACTACATAGAGCCTACGAATAGATCCAGTTTTGGGTTGGGTTTTCTGGGCAAGATCTTTTCTGATAAAGACGAAGTTGATTCAGCGACCAATAATAACAGGGACATAATCGATGAACAAGGGCAGAGTAAAATGTCAGCTAGAGTAGCAAGTACAAAGTTTACAGATAATGTCTCGACTTTCATTGAAAAGAGCAGTAACTTGATCCTAGACGGTGTCATCGGTGTAACAGACTTCGTCACAGAGGGAGTGGAGACAACAGCAGCATATACCATTGGTATCAATAAGATTGTTGGAGAAAATGTCAATTATGGTGTTCATGGAGGCTTTTTATCCATTTACAATTCCTTGCGTGTGGCATTGCATCGCATTTACCGCAGAGAGATGCTCAAGCAGCTGTCACCGGTCCAAATTACAGGTCATAGCATGGGTGGGGCTCTTGCTACGTTTGCTGCATTTGATTTGCAAGACAATTCAGTACCACGCGTTCGTGCCTACTATCGTGCATTACAACCTTCTGAAGGTCTTGTGGCGTGGGACAGGAAGATGGAGATGTCCACGGTGACGTTTGGCTCTCCACGTGTAGGAGATGCAAACTTCATGAAGCTCTTCAATAAAATGGTACCTGACTCATTTCGTGTTGTAGTTGATGGTGATATTGTAACTACGGTTCCGAGAACAAGCATGGGATTCAAACACGTGGGGACACAAGTATTGATTGATCAAGGAGCGGGAAATATAATCGTGGATCCCTCATTTGTGGAGCGCTGGTTACGCATGAGAAAGACATCTGATTTGAGTACGAAAGAAAATGCGCATCTTGTGAATTCTTATCGTAGTTCCATATTGGCTGTTGTCCATGGCATCAAACGAGTGCTGCAACTGCAAAAATCAAACCACGGCAGCGATGACTTCCTCAAGAATATCATCTCAAAATCAAGCATGCCATCAGCGAGGTACATAGATACTGGTAGTTTTTCAGATGATTCAATCAGCCCAAGAAGCCCTCAAGATGGTGTTAAAAATAGTGGTAGTACAAAAAATCCTATGCTTCTGGAATCCGGCCTCGGGAGAATGGAAATGGAACTCCGCGGCTCTTCCATTGGCTCGTCGGGTAGGCCTTCCACCGCATTGCGTCGCCAGAGTAGTCATGGCAGCATCAGAGGGAGTATGGAATTTGTGGGTCACATTGAGATTGGTAGTTTTGACGGAAACAGTGTGAACGAAGCCGTTGAAGAAGAAGAAGGCACGCACAGTGGTCCGACAGTGACCGCCGCCGTTGGTGACGATCGCTTGCCAGCTACAATCCAAGATGAGCTTTAATAGGAGAGAAATAGAATGTCATTATATAGTATTTGTTAATGTGTAAAAGGTGTGTAATTGTAGTAAAAGCCGTATCGTTCGTTATACATTACGAAAAAGCCATATATAAACAATATAAGTGCCAAGACCAGATGGTCGTGTCGCCGTAATGTGCAAACTTACCGAAGTCTTCTGGCCTCACGCTCCCACTCCATTAGACTAAGGATATCACCCTCTCTTACGGGACCCTTGACGTTACGAATGATGGAACGGTTGGGATCGTCAAGAAACTCAACACGAACCTGTGTAACACCACCGGTGTTTCCGGTGCGGCCGAGCACCTTGTTGACCTTTGCAAGTTTGACTGGTTGATCCTATAAGTTTAAGTGATGAGGATATTCATAAATATTGTAATTTCATGAAGTGAACGTGTCATAGACGAACAAAGCGCAAATGAGATTCATTGATGAAAGTAAGAAAGGAAAATAAGGTTAGAAAAAGTGTTCAGCAATAAAAAATCTGGTGATATGGTAATTATAACTATTCCTTATGACATAAAGTAATAAGAAATGTGTCAATCTTCAACCATAACGCCTAGAAACACCTAAATCGTGCCATCGCCTCTAAGGCAGCAGCCGAGGTGGCCACAGCCCACAAAATAAAACTTTTCACATGAATTGTTGGGCGCAATGCATCTTTACATGCAGCATGCTGGTGATAAAGCATAACACGTACCATTTTGAGTGCTCTGTATGTGCTTTAAAGCAATGTCGACGAAAATCTGTGGGAATTCCGACGGCTGTACGTATATACGCCGGGGGGAGGAAAATGCCGAAAATCATTCTTTTCCACTTGGAGCATTTAGGCTCATTAGTTATCATTTTTTTAGGAGGAATGGCTTTAGCGTATTTTCACTGTTGAATATTAACAAATCTACAACAAGTACAGCTCTAGTCGTCTTCCTCTTCGTCGTCTTCCTCTTCGTCCTCTCCGTCGTCATCCTCTTCATCATCCGCATCACTGTCGTCGATGCTTTTCCCTTGTCCCCCGTCTGCTTTGGTTTTGTATTCACTATCCTCAATTGTTTCTGGGTTATCATCGTCCGCTAGCTCAAAGCCGTGATCCTCGCTGACTGGCACTTGAGATCCAGGTGGAGTTCGCATAATACGCGGACGTGATCTCATTTCTTTAGATCCTTTAGCTTCTTTTGGTGCAACAGGGTCTCGGGTAACCGGAATAGTGTCATTGAATCGAGCTAGATCTCTCCCCAAGGCCGGCAGCGGCTGGCTCTCGGGCTCCCATTTATCGTCAAATAGAGGCTGCGCAGCAGAGCCCTTGGTACTGTATCTCATTAAAAATGATACACCATGCACAGCACCTCCAATATACCTTGTTAAAATAGAATTTTCGTTAAATATTACCTGTGCTGACCACACTGAATTCATTATTTCAGTTGCTCCAAGAATATCACCAACTGCACCGCCATCATCCGAAAACGAATCGCTCGCAATCGTGTCTACCAGCTTCTGCGCTGCTGCTTCGTGTATGCTCATGTGAAGCCCGTCGCGTAGACTATTTTTGAGCAGATTGAATTCGGGCATCTCTCGTGCTGCATCGCGAGTAGTGACCTCACGTAAGAGAACACGGAGAACTGTCACGACAACTTGCGCATGGTCGTCAGCTACGCCCGGACGTACTAGCAGGAGAATCAGGACACTGACGAGGGAATCGGTTTCCCTTTGATTCGTGAGACTACCTACGAGACTTCGTTGAGCATCTGCACTTTCTAATACAACACTAAGCAGTGACAGACATAACTCGAACAGGCTTGCAGTAGTGCTCTGGTTGGAAGCATTAGCATCTTGACAATTATCGTGATACGCACGTAAAGCGGCAGCTACTGCATCATTGTCGCCCGTGCGTAAGCAATCGTGTAATTCAACTACATAGCCTCCTAAGGCTTTACATAGCCATGGAATGCCACCATTACGAATGACAGCCAACTGATGGGGTTTGCAAGCCCCAACCAGAGTAGAAAGAGCCATGATGCACCAGGAGCAAATGCCGTGCCCCGACCTCGCACGGACTCCACCACCACCACTGGAATTAGCACCAATACTATATACATCTACATCGGCATCTAAAATTGGAAGAGGTAAAGCAACCAGAAACGTGGCCAATGCAATCGTGAGATGCACGCCAGACTTGTGTAGATATTTCAACCCAATGGGTGCTGTGCCTAGTGCAGTCGTCAAACGGCATAAATATTCTGCTACTACTTCTGCAGCAGTTAATAGCCTTTCGTACGGAGGTAAGCTCATATTATCATCTGGACGTTGTGGTGGTATACGTCTTAGTGCACTTGCCAGCAATGAGAAGAATCGTGTTATGGAGCGGCTCTCCAGACTGACGCCATCGGAGCCGTACTCGCTGACGAAGTCGCCCTTCAGAGCGCGCCGCAGCCCGAGCACATCTGTATGACTCAGGGCTAGTACAGCTGAATTTCTTTCCGCATCAGGCTGAAACTCGCGGTCTTGACGCAATATACTCTGACAAAGGCCTTGTAACAGCACAGCACCTTGCATGGCTGTCTGGCATATGACCACAGCATCTGCTGAACCCAGCGCATTCCCACGCGTCAAAAGGCCTTGCACCTCGTCCCCAACTTGATGTAAAACGAACACTAAATCTTTAGAGATAGTATCATATTCTAGAACTTTGCCATCATATCGTTGTCGCACCTTGTTCGCCAAGGCTGAAACTGACATGTGTTCTTTCTCTTCGCCGCTATGTCGTCCGTCGCTGTCAGTCTGCTGCTCACGGAATGGACTCGTTCGAGCTGGGCTGTTCTTAAATCGAGCTGGTGACCCTGCAGTTGGTTGGTGGGGTGATCCGTGTGGAGAGTCTTTCGCTGCACCATCCAGCTCACGCATGTCATCATCAAACGTGGCGTCAGGTTGCAGAACTGTTTCGAAGGAGTCGAACTTCTGGCGGAAACTCTTCAAAAAGCTCTTCTCTACAGTCTTGCCACTTTCTAGTGCTGTCAATAGGTCACTAGAAAGTGTCAGAATACTTCGACTAAATCGCAATAATTTCCTTTCCCTGCGCCGAAAGACTGCCTTGAGCTCTGTCTCGCTCCGAGAGTTCAGCTTCTGGTACAGCTGGCACAGCACAGGTTCATCTTCAGGTGCAAAGAATTTCTCCAGAAATGCAATAATACGCTCCCGGGTTGAAATATACCACTCCTCACTGAAAAGATGCTTAAATTGTGGATGCGCTGGTGGGAAAGCTATCTTAAACAGCCCTCTGTAAAGGCTGAACTCCTCGCCCTTCTGCACCAGCCGGGCTCCGCGATTTTCTACGTAGTGTTTGAACATGGTCATAGATCGCGCAGCTACTTTGGCAGCTACATCTGGTGATCCTGCATTCTGAATTACGTCACTGCGAAACGGATAGATGGAGCAACCAATATTTACAAGAAATTCAGCATCACGAGCTTCAGCATTCAGAGACATTGATTTGACTGTACCGATCTTTTGAGCAATATATGTATCCCATAATGTAATTGTTCTCGGATAATCTCCGCTATCCATTGCATTTAGAATACGCTGAATAATGGCACGCCTATTGCGAGCCCCTGAGTCATCTGAATTCAGTTTGTTGGCTGGTGAACGCTTGTCCAAGAACAATTGCTGCTGCGTTTGTTTGAAACTTCGAAACACCAAATAGTCACTCACTAAAGTATCCAATCGTTCCAATTCTGTCGGCTTTAAATTAGCAAACTCGTGTTCAGTTGTAGCATTGCTGCCCGGTTGATTCTGTTGTTGCATCACAACTTCCCTCACTCAAACTGTATAAATATCACGTGTAAATTATATTTGGGGTTATGAAGTGGTGAAGGTTCTTTTATAATGAGTTTGGAAGTCCTTTGACCTTTCAGAAGTGGTGTATGCCACTTTGCTCTTACCCATCGTTCGTCCGCTCCTCTTTCATGTTTGGAAGCACCATTTATAAGAAAAGTGTTCTGTTCTTTTTTCTTTTGTGAATTCATTTGATCACCTCCGTATTCACTTCTTGTTTGGTCAACGAAAGTCGAAAGTTTTGTTTTGTGGAGTTTGCTGGCTCCTCTTTAGTATAGCTTGAACTTGCTTGCTTACATAGGCAGGAGAAGCTGTGGGTGTGTGCGTAGATACCAGAAATAACAGTAGGAATATGGCAGAAGGAGAAGTAGTGGACCCAAATGCCGAAGATAAGAAAACTTTTTCCTATGGTATACATGTAGCAGCGTCGTCTACATGGGGTGATGAGGCATGCGCAAGAATCTGTGAGTTGGTTATGAATGCCAACAGTGGTCTTGCTCAGCAAATACAAGACAATTCGACAGATCTTATGGATATACTGGAAACGAAAGACCTTGAGGGCCCCATCGATGATTTGGGAATCACTCTTCCATTTCTTGCCGTGTACTACGACAGGCCCGAGATGCTTGAGTACTTGCGCAAGCGCGGGGTAGATTTAACGAAATATTGCGATCCAATGGAATATGGTAACCCATTATTCTATGCTATTCATTTTCGGCGTATTCGCATCATTCTGTGCCTCGACCTGCTCGGTGTGTCCGTTCGAGAGCCCTGTGACAGCATCAAAACGAAGCCTTGGACACACGCAGAGCGCTTGGATGACTCCTATGTAAAAGAGATGTTGACATATTGCTTTGGTAAGGAACAGCGTGCTAGCACACTGGTCACTAAACACTTTAAGCGCATCAAGACACGCAAACAGTACCTGTTCAAACTCAAGGTGATTCCGCTCCTTCTGCGGGTCATGCGTGGCATGATCGCGCGAGCAAAAGTCAGACTGATGCGTAAGGAGAGGGATAGGATTGCTCGAAAGGCAGCACGAAGAGTGGTGAGAGAAGAGAAAATCAGCAATGGTTTTGACTTGAATTCTGACGACGAATCGACGATTGAGGACACTATGGACTACATGTTTTAGTTTCTAAGTCCATTTTATACGGGAAGAACGCATATATGGATCGCTTGTAATAGATCATATTGTTAAATACACCCAAAGTATTGCATTTGAATGTTTTAAATGAATTTTTAATGTATAATCATGTAAATAAAAACGTTTTTTCATCATATTTTCGAAAACCTTACGACGCTCCAATTCGAAAGAAGTTGAGGAATAGACCTTTGGCTCGTAATAAACCATCAGCCACAATGTCAGCTGGTGAGTGCCAGACTGGCAATAAGAATAAATATGATGATGATAAGGATGATGATATTCCACCAGCATTAGATGAGGGAGACATAGCTCTTCTGAAATCGTATGGAATTGGTCCATACACTTTAAGTATTAAACAAGTGGAAGATGATATTAAAAAGCATCAGGATAAGGTAAAGGAGTTGATTGGTATCAAGGAAAGTGATACTGGCTTATCAATGCCATCAATGTGGGATTTACCAGCGGATAAACAAGCACTTCAAGAAGAACAACCACTTCAGGTTGCTCGATGTACAAAAATTATTGCACCAAATACAGATGATGCACGGTATTTGATTAATATTAAACAAATTGCAAAATTTGTTGTTGGACTCGGGGATAAAGTCTCACCTACTGATATTGATGAAGGTATGCGCGTTGGTGTGGATAGAACAAAGTATGCTATACAAATTCCTTTGCCACCTAGAGTTGATCCAACAATTAGTCTTATGGAAGTAGAGGATAAGCCTGATGTGACCTATGATGATGTAGGTGGTAGCAAGAAGTCATTAGAGCAGTTACGAGAAGTTTTGGAGCTTCCGCTATTACATCCAGAACGATTTGTTACCCTAGGAATCGACCCCCCGAAGGGTGTGCTTCTCTACGGGCCCCCTGGCACTGGTAAGACTCTGTCTGCAAGAGCAGTTGCCAATCGTGCTGACGCTACATTCATTCGTGTCATCGGTAGTGAGCTAGTACAGCGCTATGTAGGAGAAGGTGCGCGTATGGTGCGCGAGCTCTTCTCCCTCGCCCGCTCCAAGAAAACTTGCATCATTTTCTTTGATGAGGTGGATGCAATTGGTGGCGCTCGTACCTCTGGGGAAGACGGCAATTCAGACAATGAAGTGCAACGTACCATGCTTCAAATTGTCACTGAATTAGATGGTTTTGACGCCAGAGGCAACATAAAGGTGCTGATGGCGACGAACCGCCCCGACACACTTGATCCTGCATTGCTGAGACCTGGCCGTCTTGATCGTAAAATTGAATTTGGTTTACCAGACCTTGAAGGCCGTACCCATATTCTGAAGATCCATGCAAAGATCATGTCAGTCGATCGCGATATTCGCTATGAATTGCTGGCGCGGTTGTGCCCAAATACCACCGGTGCCGAGCTTCGCTCTGTGTGCACTGAAGCAGGTATGTACGCTATTCGCGCAAGGCGCAAGAGCACTTCCGAGAAAGACTTCCTAGATAGTGTTAATAAGGTGATCAAAGGCTACCAGAAGTTCTCTTCGACGCCCAAGTACATGGTGTACAATTAAGTGGGGCGAGTGCTTCTGTAGCAGAACGGCTTGCACTAAAAGATAGATCACAAAGTGACAGCAGCGACATAGGAGAATGTCCAATATACTGCCAGGGGGTATGCAGTAGGGACAACTTTACAATTGAGTACATGAGTTAAATAGTTACATACCAATATACTCTTCCGATCGAATGCACGCACTCCACATCTACAGGCGTGGCTTCTTCTCGACACCACCTTGTACACCAGTACTACCAAAACCACCTGCACCTCTCTCTGTTTCGAAAAGTTCATCTACTTCAACGCAATCGGCCATGCTAATTCGTTCCAAAATGAGCTGCGCTACGCGGTCCCCCGTGCTCACGACAAAGTCTTCCTCGCTATGGTTGAAAAGTACGACGCCCACTTCCCCACGGTAATCGTAGTCCACAACTCCAGCACCAGTGTCGATAAATTTCTTTACGGCAAGGCCACTACGAGGTGCGATACGTGCATAAGTATTCTCTGGAATAGCAATGGCTAAGCCTGTCTTGACGATGGCTTTGCCCCGAGCAGGCACTATCACATCATATGCGCTTGCCAAATCAAATCCTAATACACAACAATTTGAAGAAGGTAAAAGTATGAAGAGTTTATGTTAGTGTTTAATGGGTTTTATAAATGTGTAGTGGTCTGATGTACTCAAACATCCAAAATCGAGATCAAATCCACATGAATCTTACCTGCGGCATGCTTTGATCCCCTAACAGGCATCACTGCAGTATCTGCCAACTTCTTCACTTGCATTGTCTCTGCCATTTTTTCCAAAGCAAGCTTTATCTTGAGTACATGAAGCTTTAAAATGGGACGGACGGTGGCACCACCAAACTTGAACTTGTGTGAGCAGTGTGCCGCTTCTTGTCGCATACAGTACTTGTGACAGCCTGTAGTGCAAGGTATAATATAGACAAACCTTGTTATGTCACATTCGCATGGCTCACCTGGGCCTAGTCCCTATGCTGGTTAGTACTGCATGTTTTTTTGCTCGTTTGTAATCAACTTCCTTCCATGCAATGTAACTAACGTAATGTCCCTCTTGAATCTCTTATTAATATATAGCGCCCGGAACACCTATTGCATCCATGAAACGACCGCGCACAAAGATGAATATGCACTCACCAACAGCCCGATCAGCAAGTTCTAGTGCGGAACTCAAACATAAAATCAAAGGTCCTGTTAAGGCACAGAGCAAGGCATTGTTTTCGCCATCACCAAATTTGGCAGCAACAGACACATCTAGAGGTGGAAAGTTCGGGGTTACTGCTGAAGATGATAATGATGAAACTGTGTTTTCAACAACAGAAGACACTTCTGCTGGTGTACTCACTCCAAAGAAGGCTAGTGCCGCTGGTGGTAGCTATGTTCTCGATGTCAATTCCCCTGCTGCAAGTACAGCTATGGCAGTGGCAGCACAAGTAGTCATCGATAAAGAAGAAGAGGTAGAAGCTGGGAAACAAGCTAGTGCAGAAAATGACGAAGAAGAGATGGATGAGAACGTCTTCAATCCATATCTCTTTATGGCAGAATTGCCCCCTTTAAATAGTATCGATCGCAATGAGGTATCATTGCCGCCACAATCAAAAGCTGATTCTGGTAAGCCAACATTAGTTCTCGACCTGGATGAAACGCTCGTGCACTGCACTGTCGAGCCTGTGGACAAGCCGGATATGATCTTCCCCGTGACATTCAATGGTGTCCTCTATGACGTCCACGTTCGCAAACGTCCATATTTGGACTATTTCTTAGAAGTAGTGAGCCGTTCGTATGAAGTAGTGGTATTTACCGCATCACAGCGTGTGTATGCTGATGTCTTGCTCGACCTCCTGGACCCAGAAAAGAAGTACATACGTCATCGTCTCTTTAGGGAGTCCTGTGTCTTTGTGAATGGAAATTACTTAAAAGATCTCCATGTGGTTGGACGTAACTACCAGCAAATGGTTCTTGTAGATAACTCCCCGCATGCCTACGGATATCAAATCGAGAACGGCATCCCCATTGAAAGCTGGTTTGATGACGCCCACGACACCGAACTCCTCAAGCTCGTGGGTTTCCTGCGAACTTGTTTTGATGGGCATGAAGATGTGCGCCCAATTATTGAGGAGCAATTCAAAACTCATGAACTCATAAATCGTGCATCAAAGGGACTCTATATTGACCTCGCGCGAGCGCCCCCCTTCCCATAGCCATCAGCTTGCTTTTTATGTTTTGTCATATGCTTTTTTTCTTATAGTGTTATTACTATATATGTTTTCTACTATAATAATTTTGTTCATAGTCAAAGTTCATTCAAAACTCTTCTGTTTCTTCATTCGCCTATATATTAATAAAAATTCATTCGCCTAAATCGTATGACCCCGGCGTTCGAATTTCCACGTAAACCCGATCACATTGGAATCTGGTCAGTGACAATCCTTTCCTTTTTTAGTTAGAGGTGAGAGATTGCACTGTTTAGGTCCCAACATGACGGACTTTGTTAATGTGAAACATCAGCGCATGAAGGCCAAAGAAGTCTTCAGCTCCCTTGACATGATGCGGATTGTTTCTGAAATTGATGCCACTGCAGTAGGAGGGCGTGTTTCAAATGTTTATGACATTGACAATAAGACATACCTTCTTAAACTATCATTACCTCACCAATCTGAGTCTGGTTCTGAGAAGCTTCAACTTTTGATTGAACGTGGTGTGCGATTGCATGCTACAAAGTACATACGAGAAAAACAAGGAGGTGATATGCCATCGGTTTTTGCCATGAAACTTCGAAAATATTTGAAGAATAAACGTTTAGATAGTGTTCAACAGCTTGGTATGGACCGTGTTTGCGATATGCGCTTCGGTAGTAGTGACGCGGCGGTGCACCTCATCATCGAATTGTATAGTCTTGGTAACATCATTCTCACTGATCACACGTACCGTGTTTTGGCATTGCTTCGGACTCACAAGTTTGAGAATGATGTGGTTTGCAAGGAAGGTGAGCCTTATCCTATAGCGTACAGTACTAGCGTCCTACAGGATGAAATACTTGCCACACGCGGCACACCTGCACCGTCGTCTTCTGATGGCTTAGAAGTAGAATCTGATGAAAATTCTACATCAGATGCACATACAGTGAAGGGTGTATTAGATATGAGTGTAGCCGAATTTCGCTCATGGGCAGCAGATGCTGAGCAAAGGTATACAGAAGAGCAAGTAGTTACAGCGAGCGAAGGAAAAGGTTCAAAGAAGAAGCCGAAGAGAATGTACGTGAAGCAGTTACTTCTATCCAAGTATGGTAGTGGCGTCACTTCTTTAGGTCCAGATATAATAGATCATTGCATAGCCCGATGTGGGGACCCGTGGGCACGCAACACTGCCGTGGTTAGCATCAACTCTTTGCGCTCGTTCAGCGACGATGCAGTCATCTCGCAGTTCTTAGGAGCCCTTGCAGCGGGAGTGAAAACATATGAAGAATTGAGTTCTGCTACGCGTATTGGTGGATATGTATTATATGATGAGATGGAAAATGAAAATGAGCGTTATGTGGATTTCTCGCCTGTTCTGTTGGCTCAGCACGAAGGCCGCAAGTCAAAGTATTTCGATAGCTTTGCTGCTGCCGTAGACGAGTACTTCTGCAAAGTAGAAGAACAGCGCCTTGTCCGTGCAGCAGCACTATTAGAAGAACAGGCTCATAAAAAGATAAATAAAGTGAAAGCCGCGCGTACAGAGCACATTGCTGGAATCGAAGAAACTCAACAGAAACTTGGAAATGCAGCTGCACTCGTAGAAATGCATGCTGAGGGTATTGATAAGCTAGCTATGGTGATCAACAGTGCGGTTGACAATGATATGAGCTGGGATGATATTCAATTAATGGTAGATGAAGAAACGGAAAATGGGAACCCTATTGCCTCCATGGTGGTCAGCTTAAATCTCGAGAAGAACCAAGTCGTTGTGCGTCTCGGAGATGACCTGAATAGCATTGCAGCTAGTGATGATGATGACGATGATGACGATGATGAAGGGGGTCGAAATGATCGTGTCTTGTATGAAGACGTCGAAGTCGACATATCTATATCCGCCCATGCCAATGCTAGTGCGCTCTTCAAGCGTAAGAAACTCGCAAATGTCCATCACGAAAAAGCCACAAAAGCTTCCGCACTAGCCGTGAACTCCGTGGAAGACTCAGTTATGCGTCAACTTGAAACAAATAAGTTACGTATTAGCTTAAAGTCAGCACGATCTGTGCATTGGTTCGAAAAGTTTGCATGGTTTATTTCTTCTGAAGGCTATCTGGTCATATCTGGGAGAAGCGACCACCAGACGGAAGCTGTTCTACGCAAGTATATGCGACCAGATGATGTTTGTGTTTATGCAGATATCCCTGATGCTCAGCCTTGCATATTACGTCGCAGACCCAAAATTGAAGGAAGCAAATCACGAGACTCTATCAGCCCCTATGCAATCCACGAGGCAGGCACACTGTGCGTCTGTCGCTCCTCAGCCTGGAACAAGAAAGCTGCTGCATCTCCGTGGTGGGTTTGGGGAGCGCAGGTAATGCTAGCCCCTGTTGGAACAGCATCTGCTGGTAAAGGTTTTACTTTTGGTGGTCACAAAAATTTTCTTCCTCCTATGCGAATGGAACTTGGATTTGGAGTCATGTTTCGCTTGGACGATGCTTCTGCTGAAAGGCACGCCAAGGATCGCAAGATTAAAGGAGCGCATATGGACGATGATACGATGAGTATTGTATCTGAAGCTGCAGATCGCTATGGATTAGATGCAGGCGAAGCATTGTATGAATTTGATGCGGCTCTAATTGAGCGGGAACTCGCCATGAGTGCTAAAGCGTCTGTAAATTCTCCGCAGCGCCAGAGAGTTGGCAGTGAAGATGGCGATCGCGGCAGCCATGATAACAGTAAGAAAGGGAAGAATAAAAAGACTAGCAGAAAAGATGATAATAATGGTGAGAAAGAAGTATCTTTTCAAGAGTCAGACACGGCATCTAAAGCAGACAGCAACCACGGCGGGCCATCACGCAAGAAAAAGGTGGACAAGAAGAAGGCACGACGTTATGCAGAACAAGACGATGAAGACCGAGAGTTGGCGATGGCTGCACTTGGCCATAGTACCAAGGGCAGTAAACTTAAAGATCGTAATGCAAAAAAAGAACAAGAACTGCGGGTAGAAGAAGAAATTCGCAAACGAGAGCAAGCAGGGGTGTCTAGTTACGTTGGCAAACAGCACGCCAGTATCATGAGCAGCATGCATGGTGCAGTCAGAGCAGCTATTGATGACCTTGTAGAGATGGAAATGGTAGAAGAAGGAGAGATAGGGACTGAAGATCTAGCTACGCTAGTAAAACTACCCATAGACAAAGCTCTGGAAGCTCTCAAAACTTTCGGTGAACTTCTTGAAGAAGGAATGAATCGCGAAGAAGAGGAAAGTGATTGGAAAATAGGAAACAAAAGCGCTCTGTTGGCAGGTGTTATGATCCGATTGCGAAACCAAGAAAGGGAAAAAGAAAAGGACTCAGTAGCAGATAATGATGCTGTATCTGATGACGAAGTTGATGGTGCCGGCGAAGGGGATTCTGATAGCATACACTCGGTGGATGATTCTGAAGAGAAAGATGAGTCAATTATGCCAGTTGTGGAAGATGATACTATAGCAGAGATGACACCAGAAGAATTGGCAAGCATGGACGACGTAAGCACTATTACTGGTTATCCCAAAGATGAAGATGTGCTCCTGTACTGCATTCCCTGTTGCGGACCATACAGTGCTATCCAGTCCTTTAAGTACCGAGTTAAGCTTACACCTGGCACCCAGAAGCAAGGTCAAGTTGCCAAGACTGTTATGGATTTATTTGCCAAGGGAAGTAGTTGGATTTCTGAGGCTGAGCGGGGTGTCATGCAAGGCATGGGAGCAGATGAAGTTATCCCAACACTGATTCGCAATACTAAAATCAACCTACCCGGATTACAAGCAAAAAAAATCGGTGTTGCCATTAAAGAAGCAAAAAAACGTGACGCAAGGTCAAGCAAGCAAGGGAAGAAAAAGTAGTTTTTTCTTATTTGCTCACTGCAGAAAATGGAATGCATCGTCGTAAATTTGAACCTTTGTGAAATTATTATGATGTATTGTTCATGAATTTATAGCTGAAACTCTTTCTGTCCCTCTTCCTTTCTCTCATTACTAATTGATACTATATGTTTACGGATAACATGCACGACAACGTAAAATGCGAAGGCTATGGAGTTTTACTGATAGTATATAAATCCATTCTTATTGATTGGTTAGCATTTACTCTATAAGTGTGTGTGTAAAAAAGTGAGAAGGAGTGTGTTGTGTATATATGAGTCTATTTAGGTTGAATTGTATGATCCTGTAGAAATATTCTTTTGCTCACGCTCAAAGAACCACCAGTGGCTGGCACGCCGCCCAAATCCCCGGCCATCGTGAAGTAGGAAAAAAATTATTTTTCACGAGCCTCACACGTTTAGATAGCTTGCTAAGTCTTATCTTCTTAAGACTGTTTGGCTTTGTACTTTTTAAGTGCATTGAGACACGTGCAATAGCTGTTTTTGTGGTTGTTCGTGAATACTGCAGCCGAACCAGTTCTTGCGATGGCCGAGGAGCATCATGAAAACTGGATGTTGACTGCCAATTGCAGTGGAAGTAAGTATACATCACGTGTAAATACATCTTGACTTCACAAAATAAGCCATATTTTGTGTTGTTTTCCATTTTCTGGCATCTCTCTACCCATACTTCACCTCAACTAACTTCAATTTATTTTCTTTTTCTTGCAAATTTCTTTTTCTTATTCACAGATATTGTTAATGATGTTAGTCAGTCTAATGCAATTAGCACTACGAAATACACCATTATCACGTGGTTACCTTTGTCTTTAGGTGATCAATTCAAGCGTGTAGCCAATGTGTATTTCTTAGTTATTTCCATTCTTATGCTTATTGGTAAGTATGCGCCAACAATTTTTCAGACCCCGTTAGACCCTTGGTCCACAATCATGACATTTATTTTTGTATTAGGTGTAACATGCCTCAAAGAGGGTAATGAGGATTATAAGCGTGCTCAAGACGATCGTTATGCCAACGAAAAGCCTGTTATTGTCGTCACTTTTGACGCCAATGGCAACCCTATTGAGACTGAAAAGCATACTGCTGAGGTCAAAGGTGGTGATATTATCAAATTAGTTGGTCCTACTCAACAAGTACCAGTAGACATGCTTTTATGCATCACCTCGAACTTCGATGATGGAAATCAGTGTTACATAGAGACCGCCAACATCGATGGTGAGACAAATTTGAAGCTCAAGAACGCTCCCTCTGAATTGAAGGATGTCATGAGTCCTGATGGTAAAATTACCAAGGAACTTTTCGAAGGTACTTTAGAATTCGAGCCACCGAACAAGTCGATCTACACTTTCATCGGAGCTTTCCACAACAAGGCAAGTGCAAACCAAAATGGTATTCCTCTTGGTCCCGAAAATGTTCTGTTACGTTCCAGTCTTTTCTCTAATACTGATTGGGGCTATGGTATTGCTATATATACAGGACAAGAGACCAAAATTCAAATGAATAACCGTCGAGCGGAAGGTAAGATGTCCGGTATTGAGAAGCTTGCCAACAAAGCTATTTTGATGGTGTTTTGCGCTCAAGTCCTTTTGTGTATAGTTACTGTTATCTCAGTATTTGCTATGGGTTATGACAACCCTACCAACCTCCCTTATGTTTACCCGACAGGAAGTGTGGATAACAACTCCAAGCTTCCCTTGTGGCTCGAGCTCATCTTCGTTTTTTTCCTTTTATTCAATAATTTCATCCCCATCTCACTGTATGTAACCATCGAGATGATCAATGTTGGACAAGGTCTTTTGATTAACAAAGATACGACAATTTATGATGAAGCTCTTGATTGTGCTTGCTCTGTCAAGAGCAGTAATCTTGCTCAAGAATTGGGGATGGTCAGCAACATCTTTTCTGACAAAACAGGAACGCTCACTTGCAATGAAATGCGTTTCGTGAAGTTTGTCGTTGACGATGTCATGTATGATGTTAATCCTACCCGTGGAACTATTAACCCCGCTGATAATTTACCTGGTACTCATTTACCCAAAACTGATACCCTGTACAATTTTCTCCGTTGTCTCACCACGTGTCACACCGTCATTCGTGAGAAGGACGGTACGTACCGTGCCGAAAGTCCTGATGAGTTGGCTTTGGTTGAAGGTGCTGCTAAGCTTAACTGCAGTGTGAAGGAGCGTGGTACAGTTCACATGGAATGTGCCATGTTTGATGAAGCACAAAGCTACGACGTTCTAGCGATCAATGCTTTCAACTCGGAGCGTAAACGTATGTCCGTCATTCTCAAGAACAATAAAGGTGAGTATTTTTGTATGTGCAAAGGTGCTGATAATATTATGATTCCACTCTGTTCAATGACAAGCGATAGTCAAAGGTCTGTGGAGAAACACCTTCTTGATTTGGCTAAGTTAGGGCTACGTACGCTGGTCATTGGTCAGAAAAAACTCGATACAGCTGTTGCCGAAGCGTGGCTTCAAGACTACTCTAAGGCTGCTTCTGCTATGGAAGATCGTGCTGCTAAGATGGATGCATGTGCTGCTAAATTAGAAGAAGGTATGGACTTATTAGGTATCACTGCCATTGAGGATCGTCTTCAGGATGAAGTTCCAGAAACCATTGCTTCTCTTGCCCAGGCTGGTATTGTTGTATGGATGCTTACTGGTGACAAAGAGGAGACTGCTATCAATATTGGTCGCTCTTGTGAACTTGTACGACCGGATAATAAGTTATTTATGTTGGTTGGTATTAAGGCCGCTCGTGATGATGAATCTATGAAATCTGGTAAAACCACCTTCGACCGCATGATCACCCAGATCTATGAAGATATTCAATCGAACTGGGTGACAGGGCCCACTCCTGCCACAACTGGGTATTGTGATCCTGAGACTAAGGAGATCAGAGGTATCGTGTTGGTCATGGATGGTCCTACTTTCGCATACTTCGACTACGATAAACCTGAACAGACAAAATATTTCCTCCATATTGGCAAGTGCGTACGCTCTGTCATTAGTTGCAGACTGACACCCAACCAGAAAGAGAGTGTGGTGCATTTAGTTAAGACTAATACTGTACCCAAGGCTACTACTTTGGCTATCGGTGATGGTGCCAATGATGTCTCCATGATCTTGGAGGGTGATGTCGGTGTCGGTATATTCGGCAAAGAGGGCCGTCAAGCCGCCAACAATGCTGATTTCGCTATTGGACAATTCAAGTTCTTAAAGACTCTCTTACTTGTTCATGGTCGTTGGAATTATGTGCGTCAATCACAAGCTTTCTTGTATTCTTTACACAAAAATGCTGTGATTACATTCATGTTATTCTGGTTCTGCTACTTCACATCAGTCTCTGGTACATCTCCTTTCCAATCTTGGGTCTACTCTGGGTACAACCTTATGTTAGGTCTTCCTGCTGTCTTTTACGGTATTCTTGATCGTGATCTTTCTAGAGAATTTGTAGAGAAAAACCCAGAGGTTTATGCTACTGGTAAAAATAATGTTTACTTGAGTGGCAATGCCGTGCTCGGTTGGATCGCTAATGCCATTTGCTACGCCATCATTCTTTGTTCCATCTTCTACTATGCTTTCGCTAATACTTTCGAAACATATAATCTGTTAGTATTTGGCTGTATTGCATATACTGGATTAGTGATGGCTCTTCAATTTAAGATGATGTTCATGCACAACCAATGGGCGTACCCACAGACAAGTCTCATGGTGATCTCCATTGTTGGTATGCTTATTTACTATCCTGTCATTCAATACTGGTCATATGATAACTTTTATGGTGCTGTAGGGTATATGTACCGTGGAGGCATGTTCTGGTTGTTTGGTATGTTCAGTGTGCCTCTCATCCTTATGGTATTCGAGGCTCTATGGTACTATGCTTTTGTCTTTTTCTCGCCCACAGCTGAAATGCAGTACCGTGAGATGCAGTACAAGGAGAAGTTTCATGACGACTTCCTTACTACAGATCACACCAAGCAGACACATTTAGAAAAAATGGGGGCTGATGGGATCGAAATGAACAGTAGTGGTAGCGAAGACTAAAGTCGTCGAGGAGGGTAGTTCGGAATGACAGTGGCGCAGTTGTAC
>JACKZZ010006311.1_pt1 | contig 21586 bp, 25 predicted proteins | sample 8027871 | NCBI WGS metagenome assembly JACKZZ01 (sample SAMN15724774, study PRJNA655200) | protist metagenome | isolation source: fluorescence activated cell sorting (FACS) single amplified genomes of... | place: USA: West Boothbay Harbor, Gulf of Maine | collected 2000-07-19
ATATTGATAATTATGGAAATATAGAACTCCTCCTGTTGTTAAACCTAAAGCCGCGAATGATCCAACGAATGGTCATGGGCTAGGATCTACTAAATGAAATGGGTGATGTTGTTGTGACATAATATATAAATTTTAATCTCTAAAATTAATTTTACATAAAAAAATCTTTATTATAAATTTTTTTACTATCTAACTAGGATTTGAACCTAGGACCCATGAATTAACAGTTCATTGCTCTACCGCTGAGCTATTAGATAATATAACTTTAACTCCCCCTAATGATAACTAATTAACTACTATTTATCACTTTTTATACGAGTTTATACCTATATTTTTTTAATATATATAAGAAAAAGAATTAAGATAATCTCTTCCCTCCTTTTCTAGTAGAAACTCATTTTGCTACTTTACCTCATTTTGTCTTAGGTTGCTGACCTCCTCGTGTTTTACCACCATTAGGATGATCGAAAGGATTCATTGCGTAACCTCTAACTTTTGGACGCTTACCTAACCATCTATTAACACCTGCTTTACCTAACACCTTTAAACTATGACCACTATTATTTACAGATCCTATTGTTGCTATACAATCTCAATCTAATAATAATTGTGCTTTTGAAGGTAATTTTACTAAAGCTTTACCATCTTGTAATTTTAACAAAATACTCTTACAACCTGCTGATTTACAGAAATTTGTTTTTTTATTACTTTTATGATTTTGAATATTATAAATTTCAAAACCTACTGGAATATTTTTTAATGGTAAAACATTACCTGCTTTGAAATTATTATTTTCTATTACTTTAGAACCTTGAATTACATCCGAAATTTCTTCTGAACCTAAAACATAAAAAGTATTAAATTTCTTTGTGTAATAACGATTAATATTACCCGTACGTGTAGGATCATATTCTGTTGATAAATATTTTGATTCACTAAATTCACCATACTTACCTAATGTATCTACCATTCTATAACATTGCTTATGACCTCCTCCTAAACGTCTCATTGTAATTCTACCTGTATTATTACGTCCACCACTTGAAATCTTACCTTTTATTAATTTTTTATATGGTTGAAGACTAGACTCTAATTTACATAAACTTATTTTATGACGAGTACCTGCTGATACTGGATTATTTACTTTTAATTTTGATTTCATTATTGTCAACGACCTATATTAACTTGTAAGTTTAAAATACCTGTTTTCGTTTTTAATTCAAAATTACTACAATCTAATCTTTTTCTTAAACTATTCTTAGATACTGTACCTTCTTTTAAAACTAATTTACGAGCTCTACGTACTCCTTTTAGACGTCCTTTCATTATTACTTCTAAACCTTTGTGGTTTAATCTATTAAAAGACTCTGGACTAAAACTAGACACTTTAGACTTATAAATTGAACTATGTTTATTAGTATATGACTTTAAACCTAATTGGAAAACTTTACAAGATAATTCTTTATTTATACTCACTTTATCATATTTATTATTATATGATTTTTTTATTAAAAATTTATTATTTATAATTTTATTCATTTGGAAACTTTTTATTAATTAGGAAACTTTAATGTACTAGCAAAGAAACCATGAATATTCTTATCCACTTTTAATTTCCTATTATAACTAGATATTATTTCAAATTTTATATTACCTCCACCTAAACTTACTGATGGAACATTTACTTGAAATAACTCTACTAATTTTGATAAATTTTTGAAACCAAAATGAATATGAGACTTTACTAAATTTGATTTTTTATTTCTACTATGAACCATACTTGTTTTAACTGGTACAATACATAATAAACATTTCTTTCTAAATTCTTCCAATCCTACACCATGAAAATCTATTTTTGCACCGATTATAGAATTAACTCTTAATTTAAAACTAGCATATGATTTCTTAGCTCTTTTTAAATAAGGTTTTTGTAAAAAGATATTCATCAAACTAAAATATAAAGCTGAAATATACTTTGGATTATTTACCAAAGAATTTAATGTACTATCTATACTACCTTGATTTAATTTTGCTTTTTCTGAAGCATGTAAATAATGAAATTTACATAAACAATCATGGCTACTTAACATATTATTTCTTCTTTTATTCATAATCTTAAATTGTTTTACCTGCTAAAGATAAAATTTTCTGACATCCTATTTTATTCTTTAATTCTGATGATAATACTCCTTTTATACGAGAACCAACTGGTAAAAAATCATTTCCTTTTTCTTTAACTAAAACTATACTGTTTTCAAATCAACGAACTCTACAATGAAAACCTTTTATATTTGTATTCGTACGTACTATTACTCCTTTTTGTACACTTCCTTTTCTTATTTTAGATCCTCTTATATTACGACTAATAGCTACTAATACTAATCCACCTACTTTACCTACTTTCTTTTTGTTTAGGATTTTTATTATTCTACCTTTAGTTGCACCTGAATTATCTAATATATTTACTTTACTATTTAATTGTAACATTTCTTTATCATCTAAATTTACCTCCTCAATTTGAAAGCTCTTTTAAACCTGAACTAAATAAATTCTTAAGAACTCCCCTAGATCTTTGAGGATTTTTTTCTATTTCTGTTTTCAATCAGTCTATTAAAATCTTAGAATTTCCTAACAAGTGATTACATTGTTTAAAATTTATATCTATATTTTTACCATATTTTAAAACTAATAAACTTGTTAAAAATGATTTTAATTCTAAAATTAAACTTCCATAGTGTTTGCTTTTAGTTAAATGCATCAGAAATTTTATACTAATACGCTCCGGATATCTATTAATATATACCTCTGATATATAAATATTATGTTCAAGATATACTCCTCTAATCAATTTTCTAATGAACTCATCTTCCGATTCTTTCATAGATCTAGTATATCAACTTTGACTAATACCTAATCTTTTTTCTTTATTTTTCATTATTTCTTTTTATATATAGCTACTTTTTTAGATGGAAAAAACTCTCCTAACTTATGACCTACATGATCTTTCGTTATATTTAATACTCTTAATGAGTTTCCATTTGATAATTCATAACTACTATTTATCATAGAAGGATCTATTACTCTGCTTCTTATACAATTATTTATTTTATTTACCTTTCACTTAGATCTTTTCATATCTTATCAGGTCAGCGAGACTCGAACTCACATTAAAAACTCCCAAAGCTTACGTTTTACCATTGAAACTATGACCTGAACCCTTTTTTAACAAAAAAGGAATTACATTGCGTATAATAATAAGAACGCCATCATTAACGCGAATAGACCCATAGCCTCCGCTAATGCGAACCCTAAGATACAATATGTGAATAATTGTTGCTTTAATGATGGGTTTCTAGCGTAACCTTGGATCATACCACCGAATACCGCTCCGATTCCGGCACCTGCTCCACCAACTCCCGCTGATGCTGCACCTGCTCCGATAAATTTACCTGCTTCTAAAATCATTTTTTTTTAATTTAAACGCTAAATATGTTTAGTCTCTATCACTTACATATTAAAGCTCCGAAAATGACGAGACTCGAACTCGCAACCTTTTGCTCGACAAGCAAACGCACTACCATTGTGCTACATTTCCATTTATAACCTTTACTTTTTATTTTTATTCTTTGATGTTAGAGAGATTCGAACTCACATTACTCGCGCATGAAACGAGTGTTTTACCATTGAAACTATAACATCTAAATTAATCTATTATATATTATCCTTTTAATAAATTAATGAACTTAACTGAAATTGTACCTCTAACTCTATAAAATGCTATTAAAATTGATAATCCTATAGCCGACTCCGCCGCTGCTACCACTAAGATATATAACGCAAAAATCTGACCATCTAAATTATCTATTAATGATGATACCGTCAATAATAAAAAATTAATACTTAAAAGCATTAACTCTATTGACATCAACAAAATAATAATATTCTTTCTATTTACTATTATTCCTAATATACCTAATAAAAATAATATGAATCCTACTGTAATATAATTTGTAATCATAATGAGAATTATAGGTAAAGGGTTCGAACCTCTATTCCCTTAGTCAAAGTAAGGTGTCTTGCCATTAGACTAACCCATAATAATTCTTAATTAACCTATTAATATTTTACTCTTAAAAGGTAACTTAGAACCTGCTATTCTTAATGCTGTTCTAGCTATAGACTCTGATTCTATATCTAATTCAAATAATATTGAACCTGATTTTATACTTGTTGCGAAATGATCTACACTACCTTTACCTTTACCCATTCTAACTTCTAAAGGCTTTTTTGTTACCCCTATATGTGGAAACACTCGTACGTATAAATTACCTTTACGCCTTAATTTTCTTTTTATACACATTATACATGCTTCAATCTGACTATCTGATATAATACCACCTTCACAACTTACTAGACCAAACTTACCATATATTAAATGACTCTTCTTCTTGTATGTATTTCTAATATGTATCTTATGATATTTCTTAAATTTTGTTTTCTTTGGACGCATCATTAATAATTACTAACTTCTCTTAGCACCGTACTTTGATCTACTTGTTCTTCTATCTCTAACCCCTAAAAGATCATACTTACCCCGTACACACTTATACTTTACTCCTGGTAAATCTCGAACACGTCCTCCACGAACTAATACTACACCGTGCTCCTGAAGACTATGACCCTCACCTGGAATATGAGCATGAATCACTTTACCTGTTGATAACTTTATCTTCGCTACCTTTCTTAATGCTGAATTTGGCTTCTTAGGCTTTTTTAAAATTACCTTCATACAAATACCCTTGCAAATCGGCTGACCCTGAAATGCTGGCACACTACTCTTCTTTTTTACTTTTTTACGACCTTTCTTTATTAATTGATTTAATGTTGCAATGGGTGAGAAGTGAGACTTGAACTCACGACCTATTCTTCCACAGAGAATCGCTCTACCAACTGAGCTATACCCACCAAATTCTTTTACACCTATACATAAGCTGGGTAAGACTTGAACTTACGACCCCCAAATTATCGGTTTGGTGCACTACCAACTGTGCTACCAGCTCCTTTATACTTTAGCTTTTATGAGACTCGAACTCATGACCTCCTTCTTGTAAGGAAGGCGCTCTAACCAACTGAGCTAAAAAACTATCTATATATACACCTATTAGGTGCTACCTGGGTATTAAACATTTAGAAGGTTTATGAATTAGGGAACAATGTCTTGATATGCCTAGAGCAGAACTTGAATCTGCGACCTCTTCATTTTCAGTGAAGCGCTCTACCAACTGAGCTATCTAAGCGTACCCCATATCAGACTCGAACTGATGTTGCACCCGTGAAAGGGGTGTTTCTTAACCACCTAGAAGAATGGGACCTATGTTTTATCTATGGAGGGACTTGAACCCACACGTCCTAAATGGACATCAGATTTTAAGTCTGACCTGTCTACCGATTCCAGCACATAGACATTAAATTATAATAAAGAAGGTAAAAGACGCTTAGGTAACTCTATACCACTACGCTTAGGTCTATTGATTAAAACACCATAAGGACCATCTTTATATAATCAATCGTAACTTTTTACACTAACTGAAACGGGTATATTTGTAGTAATAACCTGACCAACTTTAACTTTAAAATTTGATTTATATATTGGCCTATTATCTACAAAAATAGAACCTTTTGATATTAAATCTCGGCTACCATCTAATCCATCAGTAAATCCTAATCTAACAACTAAAACATCTAATCTAGTTTCTAAATTAACAAGTGAATCTATCTCATGATTTTTTATTTTATAATATTCTTTTAAATATTTTTTATTTTTAAATAAAGACTGATTACTAGTATCTCTTCTAACATTAATAAGCTTACGGCTTTTAGTACCACTACCTTCTAACTCATTAACAACAAATGGCTTTCGAGCAAAAAAACCATCTAAATAAAAATTATACTCCGTGTTACCTAAATCACGGTTACGAAAAACTCGTTTTACAAAAGAATCTGTCGGTACTAAAGCATCTAAATCTTTAACTACTTTATTATTCACTTGAATACAACCGTTTTCTACTAATAAATTTTTAATACGATCTGATACATCTCATCATCTATAATTTGAACTATTTAATTTTTCTAATAAACTAATTTCTATCATATAATTTCTAATCCTCCTTTTCTTACAGGAGTTTCTCGTAATATCTTATCAAAGAAATTACTAATCTTTGATACACTTAGAGATCAAGCTACCACATTATTTTGCTCAATTTTTAATGCCACATCCGAAGGTATTTCAAATTCTGCTGCTTGAGGTTTACCTATTCTAAGGCTTAAAAGATTACCTTCTAAATTAGCTTTAAAACCAACACCTTTTAATTTTAAAGTTTTTGTATAACCAAATTTTAAAGTGTTTATTCCTTTCTTTATTTTATTAGCTATATCTTTAGAAGCCTTTAATTCTCGAGGTGAAATAAATTTAATATATTCAGACGAATTTAATAGACACGCATTCACATATTCATCATAATCACCTTCGACTCTAAACCAGATAACATTATTCTTTTTATCCTCTAGAATGATAGTGTAGGCTATTCCTTCTATTTCTCCTTCAGGAGTTAACTTCTCGTAAGAGTACAATCTTAATCTTATCTCTGATGGGATTTTTATATTCATATTTTTATATAGTACAATAAAAATTAGTCACTTTTGAGTTCTAATGGGTTCAGGTGGATCCGAAAATTTATTTTATTGTATTTTAATTTTTTAAAGCTAGTTATTTAACTATTAGTACAACTCGACTTAAATTATTGCTAATCTTACATCCGTTGCCTATTACGAAGTAGTCTTCTTCGAAGTTTAAATGTGATTAAAGAAGGCTTCAAACTTAGCTGCTTCCAGCTTTTATCCTTTAGTTCTTAGCTACACTGCATGCTTATTCAACAACAGGGCACCAGAGGAACCGAATCTAAAGTCCTTGCGTACAAATAAATTCTCTTTAAACATTTTATAGTGTTGTAGATAGAAACCGAACTGTTTCACAACGTTCTGAACTCAAATCATGTAGCTCTTTAATGGTCGAACAGACCAACCCTTCCTAGCGACTGCACCAGGAGGATGAGCCAATTCAACATCGAGGTGGCAAACTTCGGGTTCGATAGGAGCTCTAGCCCGATATTACACTGTTATCCCTTGAGTAACTTACTCATTGATCTCACGCAATTCCAAAAATAACGTGAGGGTCACTAGATCCGTCTTTCGACCCTGTTCAATTTGTCAATTTCACAGTCAAGCCCATTTATGCTCTTACACTCCTCACTTAATTTCTAATTAAGTTGAATGGACCTATTGAATACCTTCGTTACTCTTTAGAAGGTCATCGCCCCAATCAAACTGTCTGAGATGCAACTAATCCATAATTTTGATCTTGAAGATAGGTATTTCACATTGCGTATCATCAAATATCTGGCGAGATGGAATCATATACTCCCTATTATTCTACACACTCAATTCTAAATTATGATTACAACTTAACAGTAAAGCTTCAAGGGTCTTCTTGTCTTACAACACTTACGTAGTATCTTCACTACGAATCCAATTTCACTAGATTTATCCAGGAGACAGTGAAACAATGGTTACTCTATTCATACATGCCAACAATTAATTGGCTATTGATTGCGCTACCTTAGGACCGTCAGAGTTACGGCCGCCATTCAATCGGTCTTATAAAATCTGCGTTAACAGATCTTTTTCGATTACGATCATTGGGCAAGAGTCATTTCAAATACTACGGTCTCAACCTTGGCTTGAAATTAGGATGGCGATAGGTAGGCCCTCGCAGGCTTTCCCCCGCCCTTCACCTAGCATGCGATTCTCACCGCACTAGGCGACTACAAGTATACGCTGAAAAGGGGTCGAGATTTATTTGTCTTCGTTATCAGACATACTCTCTTTTCGCACAGTTTTATTACCGTGAACCATTTTACGATGACACACAATAGGTCACTTTTCGCCAGGACAATCCCATCGGGGCCAGGGGTTTTACCCCCTTTCCCACCAATGATACTTAAGAAAGCAAGGATTCTGCCTTCTTCGGATCGTATCAGTCTCTTTTGGAGACGGAATGTCTCAGCTGATCACACATTTTTATTGGCTGCTATGGCTATATCATTCTGCATCACTGAGACGGCTTTAAGGCAGTCTCTCCGGGTAATGTCGTAGACGTCAGAAAAATTCAGAAAATGATTACGTTTCATCATGTATAGTGTTTACATCCCTACGCAGAATATTTACTGCTTGTTCGTGTTTTTGATATAGGACGCAGACTGATCGTCACGAGGAGTGAAACACCCTTATGCTCGTGGCGTCGCCATAGTATACTCACATCTGGAATTTAGCCATCTTTCGATGTTAGACATATAGTCTTTATCCCTTCCCAGGGCATTAGCTTGGTCCAGAGCTTCTACCCTGCACAAGATACAACAGATTGCTCTGTTGCCTCTAAGTTAATAGATCATACAGGGCTTACCAAGTTCCATATATATATATCGGACGTGTTATGCTCACTCCGTGTCTACGCCGGCCAGTTAATGGGGCTGAGATGGGCCACAAAAAGAAACCTCATCACCGCTGGCGGATACAGCTGTTAAACCTCGTAGCTGTAGTTGTTTTATCGACGCCTCACACGATTCTTGTTCATAGTCTTCATAACACTATACCTAGCGGAGATATCCTCAGAGGCTTTGAGAACATTCCTACGTTGCCGCAGTGCTTAGCACATAACCGTTACCAGTTATGCACCCCGCGGTTGGTATCATTTATCAACCTTAAATGGTCGGTGCTCTTAAACACCAACTATACATATATACATTTACTTGTCGCACTTTTTGGTAAACAGTCCTTATTTCCGATTTTATGCTGCCTTACGGCTCACCTTCTCGCGAACTTACGGTGACATTTTGCCGAGTTCCTTCTGGATAATTATTCTATCGCCTTAAAATACTCATTCTGCCCACTTGTGTCAGTTTTAGTACAGTTGGATTATTAAATTAAAAATAATTTAATAAACTATTCAATCTTATTTCTTGGTTACTATAGAGATATAACGTCAGAGTTGAATATATCTACCCATCGAAAATCTGCTTTCGCATTATTCTTAGGGGCTGCCTATGGACAACGATGATGATCAGTGCGTTGAAAACCTTGGGCTTTCGGCGAATCTTTTTCGCAAAGATTTTTTAGTTACTCATAATTGCATTGTCACTTTTGATAAATAGTATTTCTACTTTATAAATTGATTTAACAAAACGATCTCCTACCATTCTTAATAAAAAGAATTCAAAATTTCGGTAAAATATTTAAGCCGCCTAAATCTTCGGAATAAACAAATTAAGGATAATGCTCTGTTACGATGTCCTTAGATGGGTGGGTGATTCCAGTCCTACATTTTATCTGTCTAAATTCATTATACTCCTTTCACACTTAATATTTTATTTACGACCTTAATTATTGATCTGGGTTGTTTCCCTCTCGAATTAGAACCTTAGCGCCCTAATTCTGTCTATTAATATTTACAATGTACGAATTATTAGTTTGAATAAATAGAGTACCCTACTGAGCAGGGCCAACTATCTAATCAGTGCTTTACCTCGTATATTTTATATTAACGCAGTACCTATATACTTTTCGGAGATAACCAGCTATATCCAGGTTCGATTGGCATTTCACCCCTATTCACAAGTCATCCAAGCCTATTGCAACAGACAATGGTTCGGCCCTCCATTTAAATAATTTAAACTTCAGCCTGCTCATAAATAGATCACCTGGTTTCGGGTCTATATTAATATACCATATACGCCCTATTCAGACTCGTTTTCACTATGGCTCACACCAAGCATATTAATATAACTCGCAATTCCATTATACAAAAGGTAATATGATAGTCTATCTTTTAGACGCTCACTGCTTATAAATAACCGATTTCCGTATCTATTTCAATCTTCCTTGATCAGACTTTTCAACTTTCACTCGCGTTACTGATTCACTATCGGTCTATTAAAGTATTTAGTCTTTGAGTTTGGTACCCAATATTCAAACCTTTTAAAGTTCTACTCTATATCTTTTTATTATTAATAATTTTTACAGGACTATACAGATTTCTGTACCTTCTATGGATAATTAAAATTATATTTATATAAAAAGCATGGACTAATAAGGGTTCATTCGCCATTACTACCTTAATCTCGATTGATTTCTTTTCCTCCTGCTACTAAGATGATTCAATTCACAGGGTTTTTAAATTTTTGATTTCTCAGTGGGAAATAATATATCAACTACGTTCAATATTCCTTTCGTTTTCATTTACGTCCCAAATTCTCTTTAATAGCCAAGTCTTCCCTCGGTTACCCTTTAATACTAACTTTATAAATGCGATATGTGGGACTCGAACCCACCTTATCTGTTTGGAAGACAGAAAGTTTACCAGATAACTTAATATCGCTGTTTAACAAAAGTAGGCTAAGCCAGATTCGAACTGACAATAAAATTCTCATGAGGAATTTGCATTAACCCTTTTGCTACTAGCCCTTATCTTATTAAATAATATTATTTATTAAATAAAATCATCCAACCGCACTTTCTAGTACGATTACCATGTTACGACTTATCCTCGATCTTAGAGTCATCTTTACAAAAATTTTTATAGAAAGCCTTATTAAATAAGTGTGCCCTTATTTAAATTAAGGGTATAAAAATAAAAACTTAAGCTTCTGATTAACGCAAAATTTCCAGGAGCGACGGGCGGTTAGTACGCACTGAAGAAAAATTTCACCGAAACGCTCTACTTTTCGATTACTAACGAATCTTGCTTCATGTTGACGTTTTTCAGTCAACAATCCGAACTTAGATTATCTTTAAATATTAATAAATTATCGCTAATTTATAAATCATTGTAATAACCATTATAACACATGTGTAGCCCTATTCCATAAATGACATAAAGACCTGACGTTATCCCCTCCTTCCTCCAGGTTACCCTGGCAGTATTTTAAATATAATAGTAATTTAAAATAGGGGTTGCGTTCGTTGAGCGAAATTAATCATACATCTCAAAACACGAACTGACGACGGCCATGCATCAACTGATTTTATAAAAAATAAAAACTAGGAATGGTAAGGTTTCACGCGGATCGTCATATTAAACCACATGTTCCTCCGTATAATTCAGTACCGCCTATTAATTTGAATTTTAATCTTGCGATCGTAGTACTCAGGTGGTATGCTTAACAAGTTATCTACTCCACTGCCCAGTTTGGACAACAGATAGCATACATCGTTTACAGTCATGGACTACATCGGTCTCAAATCGATTTTGCTACCCAGACTTTCATCTCTCAGTGTCAGTCATTACCCAGGTTATTGCCTTCGCCTTTGGAGTTCCTCCCAATATTTACTCATTTTATCGATACACTGGAAATTCCATAACCCCCTATATGACTCTAGATAAAAAGTTTCCTATGGTTTATAAGTTGCTTTACCTATTATTTACCTATAAGACTTAATTACCCACCTACAGATCCTTTACACCTTTAGTAATAGAGTTACGCTTGCACGTCTTGTATAACCGAGTCTTCTGGCACAAGTATTAGACCGTACTTTATTGTATTACCTTCATTATAGATAAATACCTTAACATAGCTGCCTCAAACTTTCGTTCATTGGGCAAGATTCATTACTGCTGCCTGAAAATTCAGTTACGACCTTGTTTCAGTTCGTATGTGGCTGGCCATACTTTCATACCAGCTACAGATCTTCGTCTTGGTGGTCTCTTATACCCCCAACTAACTAATCTGCACAGAGCTGCTCTAAAAGACGATTAATCTTTTAAATGGTATTTAACCAATATCTTTTAGCTACATTCTCTGCTATTACTCACCCGGACGCCATGATGAATATAATCCTTAACTTTCATCATTAGACTTGCATGTATTAATCCTGTTACTAGCGCACACTCCGTGCCATTATCAAACACAACATAAGTAAAGGAGGGAGTCGAACCCTCATCACAAGCTTTGCAGGCCCAATTAAATCCACATTCTCTACCTTATAATTGAATTGTAAAATCCTTCTTATTTATTTCTGATTTAAAAATATAACTTATACTTTCTCTAGCATATAATCTATTTGATACAAATTTACTACCTTTTAAACCTTTTTTTAATAATGGTAATAATAAATCTCTATGTTTAAATTTAATATTTCTTATATTAAAACTATTTAAATTTGGTTTATATCTTTTTATATACTTAGATTCTAATTTATAATGTCAATTCTTTTCTGTATCTTTAACAAAGTAAATCTCTGAAATATATTCTCCCGGTAATTTTATACAATTATTTTCTTTTCCATTTAATAATATACCGCAAATTATACTTTTTGATGTATATTTTAAACGATGACGTCTTAAACGTCCATATATATCCATACTACAACCTATATAACTATCTTTAGTCTTTAAATCGTATAAGATATAAACTCCTTTACATCTAAAAGATGTATCTCTATATGTTAAATCTTTTAAATATTTTCATGTTTTAACCATATATGAAAATAATACTTGAGACAAAAATAGTAAAACCTAATGATAATGGTAAATACGACTTTCATAATAATTGCATTAAAGCATCATATCTCATTCTAGGAAAACTTGCTCTAACTCAAATGAATGCAAAAACAAATAAAGTTGTCTTAATAGCTAAATTTAATTCATGTGGTAAAAAATCTAAACCTGGTAAAATAGGTAATCAACCACCTAAAAATAATAATGCTGTAATTAAAGACATAATAATAATATGTGAATATTCTGCTAAAAAGAATAAAGCAAAAGTCATACCTGAATATTCAACATTGAAACCAGATACTAATTCTGATTCCGCTTCTGCATGATCAAATGGAGCTCTATTTGTTTCCGCTAAAGCTGAAACAAAGAACATTATACCTGCTGGAAATAATGGTACTATAAATCAACAATCTTGTTGTGCATTTACAATATCCGTTAAGTTTAAACTACCTGCACAAACAATAACTGCTAATAGAATTAAACCAATACATACTTCATAACTAATCATTTGAGCTGCTGCTCTAATTGCTCCGAAGAATGCATATTTAGAATTACTAGCTCAACCTGACATTAAAATAGCATATACTGAAATTGAACTTACTGCAAATAAATATAAAATTCCTACATTAACATCTGCTAAAACTGCTCCTTCTGAATATGGTATTACTGCCCAAGATAATAAAGCTAATATTAAAGATAAAATTGGTGCTATTATAAAAACAATTACATTAGAATGTGTTGGTAAAATTGTCTCCTTACTGAATAATTTCAAACCATCTGCTAAAGGTTGTAATAAACCAAATAATCCTACTACATTAGGACCTTTTCTTAGATGCATTGAACCCATTATTTTTCTTTCCGCTAATGTAACATAAGCTACCGCAATCAATAATGGTACTACAATGATTGCAATTTTTAATACATATTCTACTATTGTTAATAACATTTAATTTTTTTAACTTTGTAACTCTTTACTTAAGTTATCGTGTGAAATTGTTAATTTCTTAGAATCTAAAACTGTATTAGCTTCTGTCATAGCATTATTTACTAATAATGCTTGAGCTGATAATACACTTCCTTCTCCCTCTGAATCTTCTCCTCCCATGTTTAATTTCTTTCTAGCTTTTAATAAAGTAGAAATTTGAGGAATTACAGTATTAGTCATGTAAACATGTAATAATACTAAAACTAATAAAAATCAAAAAATTTGACTAACGTATGTTTCTGTTGCTAATTGTGGCATTTTTTAATAATTAATGTAAGTGGATTGACTCGTTGATATAGATAACTGTTAATAAACAGAAAACATATGCTTGGATTAAGGCCACCGCCATTTCTAAAACTGTAATAAATAAACCAATTAAAATTGGGAATGCTGCCGCTACTGTTACTAAACCTCCGGCTGTAATCATTTGTCATGCAAATGATGATAAAATTGCGAATAATAAATGACCTGCTGTAATATTAGCCGCTAATCGTAATCCTAATGATAAAGCTTTGTTGAAGTGTGATACGATTTCAATAATAACTAAGAAAGGTCCTAAAGCTAAAGGAGCTCCATTAGGCATAAACATTGAGAAATACTCAATCTTATGATTTACTAAACCTAAACCAACACAACCAACGAAAATACTTAAACTTAAACCAAAAGTAATAACGATATGAGTTGTTGGTGTGAATGTATAAGGAATTAATCCAAATAAATTCATAATTGCGATTAATATAAATAGTGTAAAGATAAATGGGAAGAATCTATAACCTTCTCTTGCCATGTTATCCTTAACCATTCCATAAACTGTTGTATAACAAATCTCTACAACTGATTGATATCTTCCTGGAACTAACTTACCTTCTGATACGTTTGTATTATAAACAAATCAAAAAAAAGCTGCTGCTATTACAATAAATAGTGAACTATTTGTAAATGAGATATCTAAATTCCCAAATGGATGAATTGGGATAATTCTGATTAATTCAAATTGATCAAAAAATGAACATGCTAAACTTTCTAATGCTCTCATATATTAGTACTGGCAGGATTCGAACCTACTAAAACACAGATCATGAGTCTGGCAACTTACCCGTCGTTATCAGTACTTTTAATTAATTGTCATTACTATAATACCTCCTGTTTTATGAGTTATTCCTTCTTTTAAACTCATTAGACCATTATTCGTACGCATAATTATTTCTTTATCTAACTCTCTTAAACCTTTTCAACCTATAAATTGTCTCGTTGATAGCTTCTTTGTTTTCTTTATATTGTTACTTATTAATTCAATATATATATAAAATTTATCTACTTCTTTTACTTTATAATCAATCAATTTATTCTTTTTTAATAACTTAATTAATTGAATAACCTCTTTTGTCCTAGATAATTTTACTAAACCTACTTTTCTATTTTTTATACGTATTACACTATCTACTAAATGGCATCTCATTTTTTTCCCTCTAATACTACATTTATAACACTATTTATCACTTATTCTCCGAGTTTATATTAATAGTTATTTAATTTAACTTCTTTTCTTTAAACCGTATAAATAACCTTTAGAACTCTGTTTCTTAAATATCATACGAGATATTTTATATTTCTTTATTAAACCTCTCTTTCTATTTGTAAATATACAAGAGTTTCTTATTCTAGATATTTTACTATTTAAATCTCTATCTTCAACAATATATTTTTCTCTATTTTTTAAAATATTATTATTTACTAATACTTTTTCTATTAAATTATCACACTCTAATTTTTTAAATTTATATCTTCTCAATAAGGATGAAGAGACTTGAACTCTTACGCATAAATGCACCAGATCCTAAATCTGGCTCGGCTACCAATTTCGACACATCCTCTTTTATTTTCTCTTAAATTAAACTACTACTTAAAGCTGTCATAGATAAATTTAATAATGGTGTTGGATAGAATAAAAATGTTAATATAATAAATAAACTACCACCCATAATAATTGAACCTATAAAGTTAACATGTAAGTTATTTTGTACTGGATATAATACATCTCCTAAATCCTTATAATGATAATATGAACTATCTTTAAAGAACATTCATTTTATAATTCTTAAATAATAAAATGCTGAAACTGCTGAACCCATTACTGCAAAGAATGAAATTAAAAATAATCCATTATCTAAAGCTGAAAGTAAAATTAAATGCTTTGAATAGAAACCTGCTAATGGAGGTACTCCTGCAATAGATAATAGTATAAATGCAAATGTTAATGCTAAAATTGGATTCGATCTTGATAATCCTGATAATTGAGTAATAAAATTACCATGTTTAAAAACATTTAAAACAAATGCAAAAGTACCAAATGACATTACAATATATAATAAGATATAAATTAATGTTGCATGTAAACTTAATAATGTATTAGTACCTACACCAATTAATAAAAATCCTACATGACTAATTGCACTATATGCTAATAGTCTTTTTAACTTTCCTTGATTTAATGCACCAATTCCACCTACAATAATAGATAAAATACCACAGAATAAAATAATAGGTTGAATATCAATAAATATTCCTAAGAAAGGACCATTTAATAATATAATTAAAATACCTAATGTAGCGATCTTTGGTACAATAGCAAAATATGCTGTTACAATATTTGGTGCTCCTTCATATACGTCTGGTACTCACATATGAAATGGAACTCCTCCTAATTTAAAGATTAATGAGATAACAATAAAAATTGCTCCCATTACTAACTCTGGCTCATTATCTGCAAATCAGATATAATTACTTAATCCTACAAAACCTGTTTCACCCGTAAATGCATAAATTAATGCCATTCCAAATAATAACAAACCTGAACTTAAAGCACCTAATAAAAAGTACTTTAAACCTGCTTCTGTAGAATGCTCTCTATTTCTTTTAATAGCTGCTAATACATATAATGATAAACTTAATAATTCAATACCTAAGTATAACATTAATAAGTCTGATGATCCTATAACAAACATCATTCCTAATGTAGATAATAAGATCAATTGAGAATATTCAAAATCATACATTTTATCTTTATATGTAGATTCATTCCCTAATAAGATAATTAAAGCACTACTAAATACAAGAACTATTTTAATTAATAAAATATATTCTGTACATGATAGTAAATCTAAACTAATTGATACTGATGACACTCCTGAACTTACTAAAGCACTTAATTCTCCAATCAATAATAAACCAGTAATAAATAATGCTAAAACACTTAAATTATTTATTTTTAACGTTTGACCTACTTTACCCCCAAACTTACACGCTATTACACCGTATCATAATAGACTTACTGCCACGATTGAAAGAAAGATTTCTGGTGTTGCTCAATTTATATTATTTAACATGGACTATTGTTCTTTCGTACTCTGTTGCCACTTGTGCAAATAAATCTTGTCTCTTAATACCTTCTTCATGGTATAAACATAATACAATTGCTCCAATCATACTAACTAATAAAACTAAACTACTTACTAAAAAGTATACTCAATATTCTGTATATAATAAATTACCTATTTGTTCAATATTTGTTACATTTATTAATTCTGAATAATTATAACTTTCTATTCCTCAACTAGCTTCTGTTGTTAAATCTCTTAAATAGAAGATTTGATATAAAAATACTAAACCGATTATTACCCCTAATGGTGCATATCTTGTTGTATTCTCACCTATTTCAACCATCTTAATATTTAAAAGCATAACCACGAATAAAAATAAAATTGCTACTGCCCCAACATAGACGATAATAAATAAAACTGGCAGAAATTCTACTCCTAATAATAATAGTAATAATGCTCCATTAACGAATGCTAAGACTAATCAAAACACACTTAAAATTGGATTCTTATTAGTGATTACTTTTCAACCACTAAATACTGCACTAAAACTTCAAAAATAAAATAATATATTTTCCATTTTAATTTTTTATAAAGAATTCTATTTATATTTATACAAAAATCTTTATTACTGACGCATGCATTGCATCTAAGAAAATTTGAGGACATACTCCTAATAATACTGTTAAAAATATTAATGGCAATAATACCATGAACTCTCTTCTTGTTACATCTCTTGAATAAATACTATGCTTTATATATGGACTTAATGTACCAAAACATACTCTATTATATAAAAATAACGCATAACCCGCTGATAATACAATACCACTACATGATACTATAGCTATAAATGGATTTGCTTCAAATGTCGCTAGTAATGATAAAAACTCTCCTACAAAATTACATGATAATGGAACTGCTATATTTGCTAATGTAAAGAATAAAAATATCATACTATATAATGGCATTGTTACCGTTACTCCTCTATAATATTTAATAATTCTTGTGTGATGTCTTTCATATAATAATGTTACCACAATAAATAACGCTGAACTTACTACACCATGCGCTAATTGTAAGAAAATTGAACCTTCAATACCTATCACTGTTAAACTAAAAATTGATAACATAACTACACCCATGTGTGATACTGATGAGTATGCAATAATTCTCTTAAGATCTGTTTGTCTTAATGTTGTTAAACTTGCATAGATAATTGCTAATGCTGCCATAGTAAATACTAACGGTGCGAAATATGCTGATGCTTCTGGTAATAACGGTAATGAAAATCTAATGAAACCATACGCTCCTAATTTAATTAAAATACCCGCCAGTAAAACTGATCCTGCTACTGGTGCCTCAACATGAGCTAAAGGTAATCAAATATGGAATGGAAACTTTGGAATCTTAACTGCTAAACTCGCAAAGAAACATAAAAATATTACTTTTTGAATTTCTAAATCAAATGAATAATTTAATAATGTTAAATAATCCGTTGTTCCTGTTAATGAATAAATATAAAATATACTTAATAACATTAACAATGAACCTACTAATGTATAAAAAAAGAAATAATAACTTGCTGTAATCTTCTCTGTTCTAGCCCCTCATACTCCGATTACTAAAAACATTGGAATTAATACCGCTTCAAATAAAATATAGAATCCTAATAAATCTAAAACCGTAAATACACCAAATAAAATTACCTCTAATCCTAAAAAACATAATAAATACTCTCTTAGCATTATTTTTATTGTATCTCACGATGCTAACAAACAAATTGGAATCAATAATGCTGTTAAAATTACGAAGAATAAACTAATACCGTCTAATCCAAATACTAAACCTGTTGTATGTGTTCATTCTACGCTACTTACATATTGAAAATCTGTTGTTGTATAATCAAATTTCAATCATAAACGTAGAGACTCTAAAAACGCTAATACTGTAAATATTAAACTTATTACTTTACCTCTCTCTTTCTCTTCATCATTAGACATTGGTAAAAATAATACTATAACAAAACCTATTAATGGAAGTGTTACTAATGGCAATAAAGTATTAAACATATCGAATTTGAAGGGAATCGAACCCCTATTAAACGCTTTGAAGGCGACCGCATTGCCGTTATGCTACAAATCCTCATATACTAATCTTTAATTAATATGTATATAAATAAACTACTTTCTACTATTATTATTATCGGAAATGACAACAACAATAACGATACCACATCCGGTGGAGTCACTATAGACGATATTAACAAAATTATAAATATCATATAACGCCTACTTATTCCAAATATTATACTCACTATAGGTAATACTAATGTTAATAATGAACCCAATATTAATAACTCTATAGTATCTATCACATCCTTAATACGAATGTACATACTTAAACCCTCTCACTCAAAACCCGAAAAATACGTAATCACGAAAGGAAGTATTATAAATAAATACGACCCTAATAATAATAACAAATATAAACCTAACCAATTTATATATCTACTAATCTTAATTAACTCCACTTTGAAATAACCCGGCTCTATAAACAAATATATATGATACACTATATACGGCACATTTATTAATATACCTATCAATAACGTAAACTCTATATAACTCTTAAAACCCTCCGATACTTCTGTAAAAATTAAATCCATATTTACTAAACGGTAAATCAAATCTTCCTTATATTCTCATACTACTAAACACGTCAATAAAATACTTCATAAAATAAACATTACACGCATCTTTATCTCGTGCAAATGATACATCAACATACAGAACAAGTAGGACTCGAACCTACGTGTCACACAAATGACATTAGTGTAGCAAACTAACCCATTACCAACTCTGGCATTGTTCCCATACCTATACTCAGAGTCGAACTGAGAATCTCTGCATTACAAAAGCAGCGCATTACCTATTGTGCTATACAGGCTTCAAACACTAATACTCTTACACATACATGGGTATTAAGAAATATTAAGTGGATCAATATTAGGGAACAATGTCTTGATTATCTAGTTTTTTGACCTCTTACAGGATAACCCATTCTATGTCTTCTACCTCTGTGAGAGTTTACCTTAATGTGTCTCTCAATATTTTTTTTAATAAAAAAATCTAAATTTTTACCTAAAGAATCTTCATTAGTTCCTTTATGAAGGAAGTTTAAAATTTTTTCTAACCTATCTAATTTTATTCCGGAAATATCTTTTAATAAACGATCTTTGTGAGTACCAATTAATAAACATAATTTTAAAACTCGTTTATTACCTAAACCTCTTATCTCTATAAGATTATCATATAAGGACTTATCTTTTTTCTTTAACATTATGATACCGGTGGGATTTGAACCCACGATGTCTTTCGACAATAACTTTACAGGCTATCACCTTAAACCACTCGGTCACAGTACCTTTAAATTAACCTTAGTTTTTTAATTCTAACTTTAATAATTTATTCTCTAAAATACCTACTAATGGTGTAAGGATTAAGAAATAACTAAAGTAGAAAACACTAGCTAATTGTCCAATAGTTACTCATGGCTCTTCAGGAGGACATGCACCGATATATGTTAATACGATGAAATCACCTACTAAGAATCAGAATAATAACTTAGCAATTGGTCTAAATTGATGTGATCTAATGTTACATGTATGTAATCATGGCATTGGGAATAACACTAATAAAGAACCGAATAAAGCAAGAACTCCTAATAACTTATCAGGGATAGATCTTAAAACTGTATAAGCAAATAAGAAATATCATTCTGGTTGGATATGTGGTGGAGTTACTAAAGGATTTGCTGGGATATAATTATCAGCATGACCTAATAAATTAGGATCGAAGAAGATGAAATATGAGAAGAATACTGAAAATACTCCGAACCCAAATAAATCTTTTGTTGTATAATATGGGTGGAATGGAATCTTATCAATATTTCCATCAATTCCAATAGGATTGTTTGAACCATGCTCATGTAATGCAATAATATGTACTACTGCTAAACCTGCGATTACAAATGGTAATAAGTAATGTAAACTGAAGAATCTGTTTAACGTAGGATTAGCGATACTAAATCCTCCTCATACTCATTGAACGATATCATCTCCAACATAAGGGATGGCTGATAATAAATTTGTAATAACTGTAGCTCCTCAGAATGACATTTGACCTCATGGTAAAACATAACCGATGAACGCTGTAGCCATCATTACAATTAAAATAATTACTCCTACTCCTCAAACTATTTCTCGAGGACGAGTGTATGATCCATAATATAGTCCTCTACCAATATGTAAATAAACCATAATAAAGAACATTGACGCTCCATTTGCGTGCGCATATCTAATTACTCAACCGTAGTTAACATCTCTCATGATATGCTCTACTGAGATAAATGCTAAATCTATATTAGCTGTATAATGCATAGCTAAAAAGATACCTGTTGCTAATTGAATAACCAATACTAAACCTAACAATGAACCAAAACCTCAAAAATATGATAAATTTGAAGGTGCCGGCAAATCTATAAGTAAACCATTTACTATAGATAATAGTGGGTGTGTTTTTAATATTCTCATTTCTTTTTATTCATTACTCTCAC
>JACKZZ010008242.1_pt1 | contig 21566 bp, 8 predicted proteins | sample 8027871 | NCBI WGS metagenome assembly JACKZZ01 (sample SAMN15724774, study PRJNA655200) | protist metagenome | isolation source: fluorescence activated cell sorting (FACS) single amplified genomes of... | place: USA: West Boothbay Harbor, Gulf of Maine | collected 2000-07-19
CTCACTGCTTTGTTCTTCATTAAGTTGAGCATTGCATTCACTCCTAGTTGAACTTGATAGAGTATATTGCAAAATTGCAAGATTATGGCGGCAGTTGCAAGTCATAGACACTCATCTGCGGCGTCATCAAAGCCAGCAGACAAACCCGATAATATACCTGATATCATCGAAGAGTCGCGAAAGCAACCAGACGGTAGCTATGTATCTAATCGATATCTACGTGGTAAACTTCTAGGCAAGGTATGTAGTACAAACTTTCTCTATTTAGACCCATGAAGTCAATAACAACTCATCACCACCAACCGTGTCCAGTAGGACCACTAATAACCATCACTAACATAAAAAATTTCCTTTTATATATATATATATACCTCTTTTCATTATTATTTATTCATATTATAGGGTGGTTTTGCTAAATGTTATTTAGGAACGTCAATGCAAAGCAAAAACCAATATGCATTGAAGATCGTGGCGAAGCATAGTCTAATAAAACCACGTGCGAAACAAAAGTTACAAACTGAAATAAAAATTCACAGAACATTAAATCATACTAATGTCGTTAGATTTGAAAGATTCTTTGAAGATAACTTGAATGCTTACATGCTGCTAGAACTTTGCGCCAATAACAGCATGTCAGACTTGATGAAGCGTCGCAAGAAATTATGTGAATATGAAGCGCGATATTATTGTTTACAATTAATTTCATCATTAAAGTATTTACATGCACATGGTGTAATACATAGAGATTTAAAGTTAGGTAACTTGTTTATTGATCACAGAATGCGTGTAAAAGTAGGTGACTTTGGTCTTGCCACGCGATTGAGTCATCCAGATGAAAGGAAAAAAACCGTCTGTGGTACACCAAATTATATTGCACCTGAAATATTAGAAGGTAAAGATGGACATTCATTTGAAGTTGATGTGTGGTCTACTGGTGTGATTCTTTATACAGTATTAGTAGGAAAACCACCCTTCGAAAGCAAGGATGTAAAATCAACTTACAAACGCATTGTGGCTAATCAATATTCGTTTCCTGAAACATCTAACGTATGTGAACATGCTAAGAATTTAATTCGTCATATGTTACAAGCACGTCCTGAAAAACGTCCTAGTTGGAACTCTGTATTAGAACATAGCTTTTTTTCACGACCCAATGCTTATACACCTCAAACATTACCTGAGAGTTCATTACGAGAAATGCCTGTTGGACCTAGTAATGCTGAAATGCAACAATATGCTGCTGCAGCAACAGCTAATAAATGGGGTATTAATTCTTCTGAAAATGGTGATAATGTTGGTAAAAGTATTGAAAATAAGATGCCCCATATGTATTCTGGTCCCATAAATGACGAAAACGACCCAAATACCTTGAATTTACAAAGTCATGGTTTACAATATCGTAATGGTAAAGCACCTACTAATACTGATACTCATAAAAATACTATAGAAACATCAAAATCACAAATTAAACCCAGTAATCGTCCAATGTCTGCATTAGGTGAACGCCACATGTCCAACACTGAAAACATGCAACAGCAGCGAAGACCCATGTCCGCTAAGACCAATACAGGTAAATTTGGTCATCAAGATTATGATTTTAATACAGCAGGTTCTATGTCAGGTTCAACTAGTGGTAGTACTACACTTGGTCGCTCCACTCTCACTGCTGCTGCAGGTATGAGCGGTGATCGCTTGTCAGGATCCACCAGTGGTGCCTCGATCCCCAGAGTTGCAACAAGAACTGAAGGATATTCACGTAAATTTGATATTTATCAAGATAGCAAACAAGCTTCTAACTCATTAGGCTCAGCAAATGGTAGTGCTAGTCATAATAATAGTGGTAAAACACTTGTATCAGTACCATCGTTCAACCGCACGGGTTCTTCAGGCATGACCTCACACGAAGCTATGTCCATGAATGACCCAAGTCCACGTGGTGTTAGTGAATTCGACTATGATGGTATGGATATTGAGCAAATTGGTGAAGGTCTTGGAGGCGTACATCTTGGCGCAAAAAGTGCATCAACAGATTCACAACCGTTAGCTCCTGTACCTCCTCCACAAAATGCATGGAGTCTTGCTAGTGAAGCAGCTGAAAAAGCTACTGCTTCTCATAGCGTTGCATCTAAAAAGACACAATCTCCAGAACCTCATTCCACAAATGCTATGGTTACTACAAATGAACATGTTACAACACCTGCTGGTCAATTAGTTCGTCCTGATGTTACCAAACCTTTAGATACTTTGGAAACCATGCATAAGATGCTAAATAGATCCTTTAATGAAGATATTGGTGCTGCTACTGGTGGTGAACTTGCATGCAGTCCTAATGCTACTGCAGCTGCTACTAATGATGTTGATGTCTACAGTGAAGAAGATGGTGTAGATGACAAATGGAAAGTAAATAGACTTATTGCCCGTGTTTGGGTTGTCCGATATGTTGATTATACTTCTAAATATGGACTTGGTTTCTTATTGAATACTGGATCTGCTGGTGTTTATTTCAATGATAGTACTAAAATTGTATTAAGTTCTGATGGTTCTTTATTTCAATATATTGAACGCAGAAGACGTGATGGTCAAGCTAATAGTGAACATGTTTCACAAACACACTATATAAGTGCATATCCTGTTGAATTACAGAAAAAAGTAACGTTATTGCGACATTTCCGTAATTATTTAGTTGATCAACAGAAATTATATGGTACTAGTAGTCGTACTGGCGAAAGTACTTTAGAAAGTGTGAATTCATTACCAATGGCGTTACCAGAAGGTGCGAGTGGTGCCAACTCTAGTATCACGTTTGGAGTTAGCAGTGCCGTTTTCGATCCTAATGATGCAGTAGAAATGGGTTTATCTAGTCCAAGTAATATTAAAGAAATGCAACAACAAAGTAGAGAAAAAGACATGCCATTCTTAAAGAAATGGGTACGTACAAGACATGCCATATTATTCAGATTATCTAATCGTATTGTTCAGGTTGTTTTCTTTGATAGAAGTGAAGTATTATTGAGTTCTGAAGCTAGAGTGGTCACATATGTGAACAAACAAGGCGAACGTGAAGACCATTCATTAGAAGAAGTATTACATGCTGGGCGTACTGATATAGCTAAAAGATTAAAATATACTAAAGATATTATGTATCGACTTATTAGTGTCGCAAAGTAAATACATCGAGGGAGAATGCTTTGGTTACTGTAGAGTAGAAAGAGAAATTGTATCAATTCATATTGTTATTATAGGAAATCATCTATTTGGGGATATAGTTGTATGGAGTATAAGAAAGAAAAGAATATTTAGGTAACTGTAAGAAGGTGAAAGAAATAATATACAAAACAAAGGAAAAGGGTAGGTTGGAAGGTGGGAGCAGCAAGATTGTAGCAAGGCACGCGTCAGATGTCAATTACTACTATATACAAACAACACCTGAATCATTTTGTCGGTTTTTCAGGTCAGTTGATATTGTATTCATAGTAGTGATTTGTGTGCTTTAAACAGGTCATCCTCTTAACTACATGCACATCCGTTATTACGACGGGTGTGCATGAGCTACTATATGTAAATATTTGTTATAAGCACAATAATATTCAATATGTACATAATATATCTATTTCTTTCTCACTATAGTGCTTGCCGATAGAACTACTCACAAATTTGATAGATGGAGCTCGACTAGGCAAACGGATCGTCACCGTCATCTGAGCTGCTGTCACTTGCTACAGCAGTAGGTGCTTTCTTGGGTGACACTGTTTTCTTCGGTGGTATTGTCTTCTTAGGTGATATTTTTGTCTTGGCTTTCTTATTAAGGCTGCCACTGTTACTACTATCATTCTTGTTCTGATTAGTCGGAAGGACTCTCTTCTTTTTCTGCGCATCACCATCACTATAATTATCACTATTTCTCCCGTTATTTTGACCCCCAATATCAATCATATCATTATGAGCACGTGCTGCTGCTCTTGCATGCAATGATTCTAATACTTTGCTTCTACCAGATTTGTATTTATACTCTTTTAAAGCCTTGTAACTACTGCCTTTATTCACATTATACTTGCCATCTAGTTGAGTGTCTAGAATACGTATCTGATCCTTAGCCTCTAGTATTTCACCATTTTCTACAATGAGACGTTGGTTTTTATCACGTGTTACTTCGACAATACGAGTATACATTGTTTTCTTAAAGATCTTATGAGTGTAACATATCCATTGATCATATTCCAATCGAACTTTTTTCTCATCTGTGAGATCTCTTCGGCCATATTCTGTGATGTCCTCATCACTACTGCTGCTACATTCTTCGCCGTCTTCTGCTTGTTCTTCTGCTGTGGCAGCTTCTTTTTTAGCTTCAGCTTGTTTCACTATGATATTATCACTATATGCTAAACTTTCATGTAAATACTTTGCAGATTTTTTTAGAATAGAATCTTCAATAAATCGTGCATCTTCAGTGCTATATCTATTGCAATTGGCTAATAGAGCACCCATGCACTGTATACTGTCTATGTTCCACCTTCGTCTTGGGTTTTTCTCTTTAGATTTAACAGAAAACGATAGCACTTGTTGCGCTGCCTTGTGCATGACACTTCCTACTGAGGGCGAAGACTTTTTACTATTACTTGACGATGAAGTTCCATTCTTACTGTTAGGGCTATTCGCTTGACTATTGCTGTGAGCATTATGAATGTGGACCTGAACGTTCTCATAATATGGTATAATTTCATTAACAGAAACTAGGAACTTCTCCGGTGTTGCGGGGTCTTGCTTCGGAATATCAATGAATTCAATTAAGCGCAAGTCTTGTGGAATAGGCCACTGCCATTTTTCTAATTTGATATACATAGCTTCGTGATCCTCACATACTCTAGCAGGAAACCATGGATGCCCATGATTGCGCTTCATTCCTTTCATAGAATAGTAATTATTTCGAGCCCAAACAAGATTGTCAGGATGAACTCTCTTTTGAATAGTTGTATCCCATAACTCGGGAGGACCCTTCTTGTTCTTCAAAAAACTTCCAACACCATTACCACTGTTACCATCTAACCATCCATCATCATTAGAGGCCTGAGAATCCTGTGTTTGAGATTGGGTATCAATCATCTCCTCTTTAGGAACAGTTTTGATGATAGGCGCTGCTAGGAGCTCATCCAGAAGATCCATAATTACCACGTCCCTTTCTTTGGGAAATGTATACTTCAAAATTTACGTGAATAACGAGGAAAACCCCGGATAACTTTTATGATGAATGTGGCGGTGGGGACCTCATGAAGTGATGTTCCAAAAAAGTATACTTATAGTAACAAGATGAATTGGTTAGGAAGTTAGTTGTATATTGTTTTTGCATTTTTTTATTTTTTAGTGGTAGTGATACAATGGATTCAACAAATATCGAGGAAATCATGTTCACTGGGACAGATGTGACGGAATCAAAGGATCCTGCGTACTCATCCCTTCCAACCACCGAAGATAATGCAGACGAGGGCAGCGTTAGTGGTGGAACTGGAAGCGATGAAGATAGTGACGTTGATGAAGAAGATGCCCTTGATCGTCCAAGTCTTATAGAACCAATCGGAGTTCATTTTGGCATTGCGTGCGATACATGCAACATGGATCCGATTCAAGGTCCTCGTTATCAATGTAACGTTCGCGATGATTATGATCTATGTGAATCCTGTGAAATGAAGAAAACTGAAGATTACGCAAGCACAAAGATCGATGGATATGTTATAAACACAATGTATAAATCATTCTTTGGATCTACGGGATCAATCAAGTGTGTAGCGTTCACACCATGCGGAAATTATATAGTTACAGGTAGCAGTGACAAGACAGCCAAGATTTGGGAAGTATCCAGTGGCTTGGTGGTTAGAATCTTAACTGGTCACAAAGATGAAGTCGTATCTGTGGCTTGCTCCTATGATGGAGTCTTCATCGCAACAGGCAGTCTCGATAATACTGCCAAAATTTGGCTTGTATCCAGCGGTATACAGGTATTAAGTCTCAATGAACATACTGAACGAGTGAACTCTGTAGCATTCTCGCCACGAGATGCAGGGTCGTTGAAGTGTGTTACTGGTAGTCGTGATACAACAGTACGAGAGTGGGATATTGGAATTTATCCAGTGTCAATAATCAAAAAAACAGACCCAAGATCTGAACCTATTATAATTGATAACTGTAGTTCAGTTCTACAAGGTCATTCAGATCGAATTACTTCTGTCGCTTATAGCCGTGACGGAAAAAAAATTGTCGCAGGCTGTTCTGATAAAACTGCAAAGCTGTATGACGCAATCACGAAAAAGGAATTGATGACGTTTCGTGGTCATGTAGATAAGGTCAGTTCTGTGGCATTTGCACCAGATAATTTGCATATAATTACTGGCTGCTTAGATGCAACAGCAAATATTTGGAACATATCCACGGGAGCCGTAGTTCGTCGTTTAACTAGACATCAAAATGATAGAGTTGTAAGTGTTGATTACAGTCAGGATGGTAAGTTTTGTCTTACTAGTTCTTGGGATTGCACAGTTCTCATATACGACGTAAATAGTACGGAAGATAAAGAAATAATGTCACTTGCAGGGCATACGAGCTTTGTGCATGGAGCCGTATTTTCTCCATCCAGTCGTCATGTTCTCACCGCCAGTGCAGATAAGACTGCAAAGCTATTTGATATTGAGACTCAAACAAAAACTTGTCTACTTGATGCACATAGCGACAGAGTAAGATGTGTAGCATATTCTCCAGATGGACTGCATTGCGTGACTGGAAGTTGGGATAGTACCCTTATCGTTTGGAAAGTTCCACAAGGAGGCAACTCTTTGGAAAAGTTACAAACATTGGCTGGACATAAAGGACGTGTTAGTTCTGTTTCTTATAGTCCAGATGGATTTAAAATCTATTCTGGATCGACAGATAATACAGTCAAAGTATGGGTCAAAAAAATTGGGAGTACAGATTATGAAAATGTCTCTCAATGGAATGGTCACAAAGATAGGATCAATTCTTTAGCTGTATCTTATGATGGAAAGCTCCTTCTTACTGGATCATCTGATAAAACATTGAAAATATGGGATACTAATACGGAAAAAGAGTTATTTACTCTCTATGGTCATTCAGCTACTATTATATCAGTGGCCTTTTCTCCTGATGCTCTCTATTGTGTATCAGGAAGTTGTGATAATACAGCTAAAGTTTGGAAAGTGAATACTGGTAAAGAACACTTAAGTCTAGTTGCGCATACAAGCTGGGTTGTTGCTGTTGCTTATAGTCCCGATGGCCATCGTGTTCTCACTGGAAGCATGGATAAATCTTCTTATGTTTGGGACAGCATTACTGGTAAGAATCTTCAGAAGATCGACGGCCAACGAAGTATCAATTCATTAATGTACTCTTCTGATGGTAACTATATTTTATCCGGTTCTGCTGATTGGACAACAAAATTATTTGATGCAATCACATACAAAGAGGTGCTTACCCTCAGAGGTCACGCAAATTGGATACACTCTGCTGTTCTCAGTCGAGATGGGCGTCATGTGCTCACTGGCAGCAGTGATAAGACAGCCAAGATCTGGGATCTTTGGGCACAAACGAATGCTATTGGAGTAAAAAACATTGGTGACGTTAATAAATTCATAGCAGATTATACGAAAGCCAAATTTTACAAGGATGAGAAGTATCTACTTGAAGAGAATGATTCGTTTAGAAACACTCCCACGCTTTTATTTTCAAATATAATTGGTAGATCTATGATAGATATTCTTGCTGAAGCTGATGATATGGAAAATATCGAGTGGTGCACCAAACGAGCTTTGAGATCTCTGCTAAACCCACTTGAATTTGCAGAATATAAGGAGAACCGACATTGCACGATCATGGAATACTTCATTAGTCATAGAAATACTCGCCTTTGTAAGTATTTTTCTCAAGTTTACAGTGAATTGTTGTGGCCTCCAAGTGCTCTAGTTAAGAGTCAACGCGTACTTAACGAAGATTTAGCACCACACTATGATGTTAGTATACCAATGTGTGACCTCATCGATGTGAGAGATTTAGTATCATTAGGTAAAACTTACCCTGCTTTGCTTGTACAAATTGTTCAGAAACTTGAAGCCCTTCCACATGACAAAAAAATAGTAGATAAGTGGATGCGCCCTATTAGACGCTTAGAAGTGCGTGGCTCTTCCGAATGTTATCCTTATGGCTTTTGGAATACTACCGATGATCCACCTTTACAACCAAATGCAATAGAAATTGCAGTAGAAGCGTCTATATTACCACTTCGCAATGTTGCATCATTAGAACATGACTTTTTAGGAGAAGTATTTCGTGCCGCTAAGGGAGATCCTAAGCCTTTTGAATCAGGATTTTTAGAGGTTCTCGTTGACTTCAAGTGGCGTACTTACGTTCGTCGGGTTTTTATACTTGACTTCATGTTATACGCGCTCATGACTGCAGCTTATGTGGCACATTCTATGTGGTTCATCACGTATTCTGCACTACCACAAGGCAATGCGGAGAAAAGCATGGGCATTGCCTTGTATGTGTTTGTCTTGAGTCTGCATTTGTATTTCGTTCGGCACGAAGTAAATCAATTGAAATATGAAATTGATCAGGCTTATGATGATAAGAAGGCATTCTATATAATAGCAGGAGCTGCACGTCATCTTCGTGACCCTTGGAACTTGCAAGATTTGTTCCGTTTGATGTTAGTGAGTGTAGCAATGATGTATTACTTTGTGCTCTTGGTGAATTCTACCGATGGTCATATGGACCCGACTGGTCTTCGCTTCGTATCTACAATGAGCGCTGTGGCCATTCCCACATTTGCGCTGGGTTTCTTGTTCTACCTGCAAGCCATGAAGGGCTACGGTGCCTTAGTGCGAATGATATTCAAGATTATTGAGAGTACAAAGGCGTTTTTGGCTGTTTTAGTGATCCTTACATTCGGATATTCAGCTTCGTTTAACTTGATGACTCTTACAGATTATTCATCTGCCATTGTGGGTGATGAGAATTGGAATACTTACTCAAATGCCTTATTAAGTAGTACATTATTAGTTATGGGTGTAGATGTAGAAATTTCAGCTATTACTGATGCAGAGTACAAGATTATCTCAGTGACGCTTCTCGTGTCGTTCATGCTTCTCATGGGTGTTATTCTACTGAATCTGCTCATTGCTATTATGTCTGATAAGCATAGTGAAGTAAAGAAACAAGAAAGAGCATCAGCTATTTATAATCGTGCATGTATTGTTGTAGAATATGAGAAATTGATGAGTTCCACAGATCGGTTGAAGAAAGAATATTCACCTACATATTTGCAAGTTCTTCAACTTGAAAAAGTCGCTGAAGGAGAAGATCGAAGCGAAGAAATACGTGCATTGGAACAATTAGTTCATAATAAAACGAATGAAATCAAAGAAGATCTTAAAGATGAAACTGCTAGTCTCCGTGAAATGCTTTCAGCGCAAGCTAAAGATTCTGAAACGCTCAAATCTGAAATTAAAATAGAGAATGAAATTATGAAAAAGAATCTAAAAGAAGAAAATGTTGAACTTAGAAGAATGCTTGAATCTCAAATGCAAAGTACTAGTGAGCTAAAAGAGCTATTAACTAAGGTGCTGCTTGAAAATAAGCAGTTCCAAGTCGCTACCGTTGCTGAAACTGAGGCCGCATCTGATGTTACAGCCTAAAATATATTATATTTATCAATTTCGTGTAACTAATTTATGAGATTTCCATCACATGAACATTAAATACTCCATGACTAAACACATGCCCAAATCAGGAAAAGAGCATTTAGCGAAAATATTATGAACTCGAACTGGCTGGCTAGTTCCTGTCCGGTTGGTCTGGTGGCTTTTTTCGTTCGTCGTGTTCCCATTTTTGGGAACCGGCATTTTCCTTACACCATCCAGAACACAAGTTTTTAAAGTAGTTTGAAACTCTCTAGTCGCTTCTGACTACAGAGGTGTATTATCTTTCTATTTGTAGAAGAATTTTAAGGTTTAATCTTTAGTAAGGGAGTGATAGTTACCAAAAAGCTGTCGGTCAGCATCAACTTCACGGTCAGGTTCATACGAAGATAGCGTTTCGATCATGAACCAAATGTTTACGCCATCTACTCCTGCACCAATCCAGCCACCTCGAACTGGTACGCCAAGTAAAAGTCCTCGACCACCAGTTGTTGCCAAAGCAACACCGAGCGGAACTCCTGCTGCTTCGGAATCCCTCGGAAATACAATCCCTATTGCACAAGTACAGCACAAAGAGTTTGCAGCTGGCTCTGAAAGTACACCTATAAATTATGATATTGGTCATGCTCATCATGATTATGGTGGACAACCACCTGGACAAGCCCTTCCTCATGTCGATGCTCATCCAGCACCTTATATGCAACATGCTGCTGCACATCCTGTTCTTTCTTATAATCCTATGGACCCGTATGCTTCTGCAGGGTATCCTGGTATGGGTGGTGCTATGGGTATGCATCATCTCGGTGGTATGCCACCAATGGGAATGGGAATGAATGGGCTCTTTGGTATGAACATGATGCCCCACCTCGGTATGATGGGGATGAATGGTGGGATGAATCTTGCTGGTATGCATAGTGGTGGTTTAGTTGGCAGCCCTGAATCACTTGGTTATGGAGCCTTCCCCATGGTAGGGGGGGATCCATCTATCACAAATGGTGATAAGAAGAGTGGGAAAGGCAAGATGAGTAAGAAAAATGCCAAGGCTACTGAGAAGGTGAAAGCTTCTGAAAAAGCAGCAGCAACAAAGGAAAAAGCTAAAGCAGCAGCGATAAAGGAAAAGGCTAAAGCTGCAGCAGCTATAAAGGAAAAGGAAGCATTAGCTGCAGCAGCCTTAAAAGAGAAGAAAAATAATAATAACGGTTCTGATACAGATTCTGATACAGATTCTGATACAGATACAGATATATCTTCCGAAGGCAATAGTAGTGTTAGTGATGATTCTACAGTTCTCAGTGATTCTTCTTCCATTAAAAACAAGAAGAAAAAGAAAAGTAATACTACAAAAATAACAACTGAAAAAAAAGGTATGAGTACTACAAAAATAATAACAACTGAAAAGAAAGGAATGAGTGAAGTAGAAGCCGAAACAGCGGCTGCATGGGCATCTGATCCAGATCTAGTAGTAGAATTACGTGCCAGAAAGGAGCGCGAATATGAGATTGAAAAGAAAAAAAGAGAATTAGCATTTAATGATATGTCTAAGGATATGCGTAATGAGCTCAATGCTATGCGTGATAAATATGAATCTATCATAAAATTTGATTCAGCTATACATATTACTTTAGATGAACATCGAGAAAGATTGAAAATGAAGCAAGATGAAGCTGATCACTATATTGACTCCAAATTATATGAAAAACAAAAAATATTTGATCGTGAAATTGTTGAAATTAAATTAAAATCACAAGAAAGTGATGAAAATTATGTTAAAAGCATGGATCAGTATAAGGATGTCGTTAAAAAATTAGATGGAGAATGTCATCGCTTAGAAGCTGGTTGGGATGATACTCGAGCAGAGCTAGAAAAGTTGAAAATAGATAGTGAAGCAAAATATAAGGAAACAGTTGAAGAACTTCATAATAAGCAGGAATTGGAGGTCGCTGCATTACAAGAAGAGCTGTCCTCCATGAAAGCTCAATACGAAGCAGATATTTTCAAACGCAATACCGAAAAAGAAGAGCAAGACAAAGAAATGCGTATTGTTAAAAATATTAATATAGAAAAAATGACTGCTAATAAGAAATTAACAGAAGATTTAAAAACTGCAATAGAATCAAGTCAACATGCTAAAGAGAAGGCAGTAGCGGCTATGTTTAGATTGAAGTCATTAGCAGCTGAAAAAGACGCAAGTGAATCACAATTGGAAAGACTGAAAGATGCTGCAATACAATTGAAAAAAGATTTAAATGTATCTAAAGAAAAATATGATGAAATTGTATTATGGGCTAAAAATACAGAAGATGCACAGAAAAAACATGATGATGAAATGAAGAAAAATATGAATGCACAACATGAAAAATTCAATGTTGAATATGATTTCTTGGCTAAACAAAATAGTGCCCTTAAAGATGAAGTAAGAACGATGAAAAATGAAATTTTAGATCAAAAATCAATATTAGAAGCAGCCACCGACAAAATGAAAGATATGCAACGTATTGTCGATGATAAGGCGAGGAAATGTCATGTTGCTACTGAACATGCAGAGAAACTACAAGTTATAGTTGATGTAAGTGAAAAGAAGTTTGATAATATGCAACGTAAATTAGAATTAATTCGTGAAAGGGATTTAAAATTACAAGAAAATGAAATGAATGGTGAACTATTATCCATGAAACGAAAAGTTGATATTAAAATGAAATTAGTTGAAGAAATGGAAAATAAAACTGAATTTTTAAGAAATAAAATAAAAACATTAGAAGAAATTATTGCAACAAAAGATAAAAAAATTGATGCACTTGATGAGCAAATTGTATTTGAATCACGAATGCGTGAAATAAATATGCAAAAAAGGATGGAACATGAGAACGGTGGCATAGACGCTGTCGTCTCTTTATTACGAATAAATGAAATGAACGCTGCAAATTTAGATCGTATAACAGAATCAAATGCAGCAAATTTAGATACAGTAAGAGAAGATATTGCTAAATTAGTAACAAGAATAAATACTGAAACTGTTAATAAAAAGAAAACAAATGTTCAAAATAAATTAGCAGCTGTTGCTGAAATGGTAAAAATGGGACATAAGCTACATGACGATGAGAAAGAAAGGGAAAGAAAAGAAAAAGAAGGTATACCTAAGAGAGGTATTGATATGAATAAAGCTCAATTGCATTTGTCTCGCACACATTCACCAGAAAGAAAAGGAGCTCAAAATTATAATAATACTATACCGAAGAATCCAGATGGTGTTTACAAGGATGGACATGGCAGACCCATATTGGATCCTTTTCATCCGTCTTTGGGTAAGCCTATTGAGAATGCTGATGCTACTAATGAAAATGTTCGTAATAATCAGTCTCATGGATCCCAGCCTCCGATTCCTTCCTTAAATGCTGGTGTTAAAAAAGTTGGTTTCATTCCATCGGCACCAGAAGCACCTGTCGTAAACAAAGTTACTGCACCGCAAGCGTCCACATCGACTGAAGAGCAATCTATGAAAGAGGAAGCCATTGAGAGAGCTTTAGTTGAGAAAATTGCAGCTACTATGGATACTGATGATGAAACTGATGCAGGATCTAAAACTTCTAAGAATTCTAAAAAAAAGGTAGCAGCAGGAGATAGAAAAGATGATGGCCTCACAAAAGCTGAGCGCAAAGCAGTTAAAGCTAAGAAGAAAACTCTTAAAACTGAGTCGTAGTAAAAAAGAAGGAGATTATCTAGAAGTAAATAAATTTGTAATATTATGAAAATAATGAACACGATGTATGTACTCGACCAAACAAACAACTTCGCACAGAGACATATAGAGAAATAATAGATAGACCATTGCTTGACTTGGCATTATCAATGTAAAGTGGTGAAATTCATGAAATCCCTAAACTTGTTTCGAGCATCCAGCTGATCCTCAGTGAGTTTATTGACATTCTGAGTGTGATCCTTTGTCTGTTCAGTCAGCTGGTTTTCAATCTGTTCCAAGTTACGCTCGGCACTTTTTAAGGATTGAAAATTCTCATCTTTCTGAATTCTTTTCATATTAATGTTGTGTTGAAGCTCAGATAATTGAGCGTAGGACTGGTCAAGCTTCTGTGCGAGACTTTCCTTCTTCAGAACACGATCGACGTTTCCTTTCTTCTGGACCATTAATTCCTGCTCTCTTCCATAAAGTAGTTTCTGATTAGCTTCAATTCTCGCCTGCACTTCGCGAATTTCGTTCTCTGTAGTCCGGAAGTTAGAAGCGAGCTCCTCTAGTCGTTCTACAGCATCTTTCTCATTCATTTTGGAAGACTTTTCCCCTATTTTTTTGAGCATCCAAGATTTTTGGATTTTTCGGCCGGTACCCAATAGTCATGCTGCAGCTTTTTTCTTTGGAAAAAGAGTTTACCTTGCATTTATATGAATAATATCATATTATGTCGTATGATACGCTCGGTCACTCTGCATTCAAGGCGGCTGAGAGACAATTCAAGGCTTGTGCCACTGTAAACGATGCCATAGATATGCTGAATTGTATAGATTTTGCCATCCATGACGCATCTAATTGTGAATCTATTCAGCGTTCAACAGAAGAGACTGTGCTGAATCGTAAATGCACGGTACATACTTTGGTTTCACATGACGGTTTATTTATATTGAAGAATGCTCTGAGTGTTCAGCAGCAAATGGAGCTTGCTTATTGTGCATTGAATGAAAGTTTATCTCCTCCGAACAGAACAAATTTACATTGCCATTATGATGAGAATGAAATTGCAGAAAAGCTGCAGAATATATGGTCTCGTGATGGGCCTGAACTTGATGATTTCTGTGCTTCTGATGGTATTTCTAATGGTACAACTAATGAACAACGTAAACGAAAGAAAGGTGATCTATATGAAGGGCCTCGTTTACCTTGCCATTTGACATTGAGTAAAGTCAGATGGGCAACTTTAGGTTATCAATATGATTGGACTGCACGAAGTTATCATAAAGAACAATTTGTACCATTTCCAGAACAACTGGGTGACTTCAGTAGATTATTAGCTGAAGCATGCGAACATGGATTTACAATGCAACCCCAAGCAGGTATTGTGAACTTTTATCCGGTAGGTCAAGTTATGGGTGGCCATGTTGATGATGGAGAAGAAGCCCATGAATGCCCTGTTGTATCTTATTCATTAGGACCTCCGTGTATTTTCCTTGTCGGTGGTGTTACGAAAGAAGTTACACCAACTCCAATCCTATTACGTTCTGGAGATGTTTTAGTTTTAGGTGGAGCTAGTCGTCTAAAATTTCATGGTATACCAAAAGTATTTGTTGCACACGGGGTTCCGGAGCATCTTCAGGTAGATACTGCTAGTCAGCATAGTTTGCATAAAAGTAGTTGTCCACATTTTCTTAGCTTAAGAACAGATGTGTTTGCTAGTGAATGTACATGTGGTGGAGTATCTGTTATAGAAGCAGAACGTACCTTGAAAGTATTAGCATGTGCCCGGGTTAATGTCAATCTCCGGCAAGTCTACAGAGAAAGCAGTGACGCAGCCGATGGTGGCGGTGCCACGGATGCAGACGCTTTTTAATCAATTAAAAATATCTATGTAAAAAATTGTAAAAAAAATGTAAATTATATTGTTTATTATTTCAGTCGCTACAATATATACATTCTATAACTACCGATTCGCCTTCACTTGGGTAATGACAAATGATGAGAGTACTAGTAGTCCTCTTGATCATCATCATCATTGGCATCTTCTTCTTCTCCTTGTCGATTATGTAATTCTGATCCAAGTAATGATGCATATGGATTCACCAAATCAAAGCCTTCGTCTTCTTCTTCTTCACTATCACTATCACTATCCTCTCCAGCAGCTTTCCGCGCTGCCTTTGCAGCACGGAGTGCTGCCATTTTAGCTTCTTCTTCAGCTTTAATTCGCTCTTTTTCTGCTAATTCTTCAGCTAAAATTCGCTGTCTTTCAGCTTCTTCAGCTTCTGCTTTTAATTTAGCAGCAATAATTAACTTCTCACGATTGCCTGCTTTGATTCTACTGCGTTGAATCTTTTGATCAAATTTACCTGCTTGTCGCAATAATACATCATCCAATGTCTTACGCATTTCTTTAATACGTAAAAATACATTACTTTCTGCTGAATCTAATTCAACTCCAACACCACTGTAATTACCAGCACCTGGGAACATAGTACGTAGTTCCACTAAAGCTTTTCTCCAGTCTTTGGCTCCACCTATTGCCAAAGACGCCGCCATAACACGCGATTGCTTCATAGAATGATGATGATGTCCAGATAATTCTAATGCTCGTTCCTTAGCTTGTTCTTCTCTCAATGTTTCCTGTTGTTTCTCATATTGTACGGATCCTAACACTTCTTCAGTCCATGCTCGACGGTCAGCTGGTGCAAATGTAGTAACATCACCTTCCTGCAAGAAACCTAAGAAGCCAATTAACATACGAGCAGCAGTATCTTCAGGATCAATACCTGCTGGTTCATGAACAGGATCGCCTGGTAATAAGGTATCCATTTTACCATCAGGTCCCAGTATTGCAATTTGTTCTTCAGTAAGCTTTTCAACAGAAGGTAAAATCGGTCCTCGCTCCGGGATAACCAGCTGACCAGGTGTCCAGTCTATCTTTGTTATTATTTTAGGTTTAACAACCTTCTTCTTAGCCTTTGTAATTTCCATCTCATCTTCAATATTTCCACGATTACGTTTTTGTGGTTCATCATCAGAATCTTCGTCATCTTTCTTTGTATCATTTTCCTCCTTTGTTATGACCACTTCTTCTTGTTGTGTCCTGATTTCTTGACCAGGAATAACATAGGGTATACATGCGCTTGTGTCTTCTGGCTTTTTGAAGTGATTGATAAGCCATTTAACACGTTCAAGAAGTATCATATCTTCATCATTAATAACATTCAAATGCTCATTCATATTATTAACAGGGAAGTCATTTAAATTGGAAATCATACTATCACCCATGGAAGGATGCTTCAAAGATGAAGTATCTACCATCGAACTATCTGGTGCAGTTCTTGGTGGACTTGTAAGACCAAGACCTGAGCTTGCTGATCCATGCGGTGAGTGAACTGTTATCTGATGAGGTGGGCTACTCTGTGGTGATCCGCCGTGCATACTGGCACCACTCGAATCACCAGGTAATGGTGTAGAAACAATATCATCAGGTTGTTCACCAGGAAGAAGTTGTCTGCACTTAGAGCATACATTAGATGGCACGTCATCATTAAGACCATCTTCGCCATCATCATCGTCTACCAAGGATGATTTTTTCTTTTTCTTAACATCTTTGCCATCATGTTCGCTGTCTTCGTCTTCCTCGTCTTCTTCCTCGTTTTCATCATCACCACCTAGATCTTCATCTTCATCTTCATCTTTAGGTATATTCACGCGACGTTGCTTAAATTGAAATTGTGGTTGTAAACGCTTCAAATGTTCGACTTGTCTCGGGTTTAAGATAGCCACTGCTTCCACGATGCCTTCCATACGTTTCATCTCTTGCTCAGCATGATGGCTGTACATTTTATGCTTGTGACAATCAGTTTGTGAATCTTTTAAACGATTTTCTAATAGTTTTCTTTTATTTATTTCACGTTCTGTTAGTTCGCGACATTCATCGACTTCTACTGTTTGAGCAGCCATCATCTTTTCCAAACCTTGTGACATAATTTTTTGTTCATTCAATGAAGCTATTAACATTTGGCGCGTATATAAGCCATCAATACGACCATACAAAGCTTGATGACGCCATCTTTTCATAATAATTACTATTCTTTGACGCCATTTCCATCTTAAGTAAGAATTTACAATACGTTGTTGCTCGTTATTATGATTCTTAACACCTTTGACAAATTGGGCCCAGGCTTGAAAAGGCGTTTGCGTAATATAACGACCATATCCACGCCATTCACCAACAGCTTGTACACGTAATTTGCGTAATTGTCTCGCTATTTCTCTCCATGCATAAAAATTTTTCATTACAAATCGTGCTAACTGTCTTTGCAACATCTTCCTTACTAGCGACTGCATCGTGTAGAACTCTTTCCAAGGATAGAATATAAACCGTTTTAATCTATTACGTGCAAAATTATCAACACGTTTTTGATTATAATGTATTTCATATGCACGTGGCGCTGACCATCTCTTTCTATCTAGCCCTGCTCCTACCATAAAGACCCATTCGCTCCAAGCGAAAAAGATCTTGCCGGCGTGCACCACAAGTCGATGATCCAATGCTATCTGATTGTTTTTTCTGTGCATTTTTACATTTTTCCAAAAACCATTAATTAATACACTTTTTAACATTAACATACGTTTACTATGTAAGAATTGTAATAATACCTTCCTGTATAGTACACGTTCAATGTCTTCTTCAGGCACAACTCCAATTTCTCCTTTGGCGACAAGAGCAGCACTAAGTTCCTCCCGTATTTCTGTAATCATTTCTCTTCTTTGTAAATTTGCTTGTTTTGTTGATTTACCACCAACAGTGACTAGTTTAAATGCAGACCATACCACTTTTACCAGGGCTCTATCCTTGGCATCAGCCTTGGCCATTGCCGCGTTGTACATGGCCTTTCTTACAGGTAGTGCCTGTCTTGTAATATGTAACCATCGTATAAAAATCGAATATAATGATCTAAAATTGTGCATAACTTTCAATTGTTGTATGCCAGTGTCACGAGCAGCTTGCAAACCCATATTCATATCCAATAACCAGACGATCTGACGAGCACGAAGCCACTTCCATTCTCGTAAACCTCGAGTATATGCTTCGTAACGTTTTCGTTGCAAATATCCACGAACGCATGCGTTGATCTTAGTAATACTAACGCGGCGCTCTTCCATGGGATCACCTTGACGAAATATCTCCTTTAGATGGACCACTTTCATGTCTAATTCCAGCATTGACGAACTAATTTTTCCCATAGTACTTTCACTTGCCATGATTGGTTTAGGGGTGTTTGCTTCAATAAGCTTTTGTTTTTGTGAGTATGACATAGTGACTTCGCCACCAACACTACCGTTACCATCTCTTGCTAATTCAAAACGCTTTTCAAGCATTTTTTGTTGATCGGCCAAAGCCTTGTCCATATCCTTCATCCAAAGCATTTTTTGTGTTTCGGCTTGTTCTGCAGCTCTATCGCGTGCTTTCTTTAATTCGCGTTGCATAACTTTTACTGTACCATTCAATTGTGCTTCTAATTTAGAATTTTGGGTTAATAATGTTCGGCAGTATTCTTTCATTGGTTCCATATTAGCACTGAAGTCCTGAGGTACTTCTTCTATTTCAGAATTACGAATTGAATTAGTACCTGGCCCAGCATAGCCACCTGTTCGCATTGTTGGTAATGAAGTCAATGATCGTGACATACCACCTTGAGGACTAGGCCATGAAGTGGGATCAGTGGCATCGAGACGCCTCTGCACCATTATCTCCTCAATAGACCTACCAGGTTTACCTGGCTTGGTGTATCGAGCCTTCTTAGGCGCCATATTGTGCAGTGGCTTGTGCACTTATCAGCTATAAGTGCTATGTGAAGTGCTCTTGCCCATAAAGGCACTGGCTGAAACACTGGCGTACGACCGTAAGCAATATCCTTTTTCCCTTCATCTTTCTTTTTGCATCTTTTAAGATAATTTTAGATTCAAAACTACATCTCATAGTTATGAGAGATGCAATTTTAATAGTTTTATGTTGAAATTAGAGATCGTAGTGGTTTATAGGAGGTGATAGGAACTTTCGTACTCCACAAGGATGTACCCCATAATGGTACTCTTCAGCTGCTTCTCATTATTCCATATTGTTGGATCCGATCCATCTGTCAAAGTTTTTCATCTCATTGACCAGAAGCTATTTGGTGAGACTGATGGCTCAGTGTTGGAAGGTAGTTTTACATGTCCAAACTCAATTGGATGTGAGTTTATTAGCACTGATATAGATATAAGTGGGAAAGAACTAATGAGTAATTTAGGGGGGAAATACTCGTTACTCAAGGAAAAGAATATGTTGCAAGACTCTATTACTGTTGGGTTGTATAGCATACATTCATGGGGAATGGGAAGTGAATGGCCTCATCATCCAGATTTGTGTAAGCTGCCTACAATGCTCTCCATGGCAGAAAGTGAAGAATCGCATTCACGATTTGACAAGTTGTTCAGGGGCTCGTTTGTTGGATACAATGGAAACAGTACTACTCATCCAAGTAGCACTGTACAACGCACTTACGTGACAGACTTCACCGTCAGGAAGGCACCTGTAACATCAGCTCTACTCTTGACACCTGTTGCGCACAATGAAAAACTGCCTGGTGCTGCTTATGTTGCTAGTACATGCCATGGTAATGCTAAGCATAGGCCTCGCCGTGAAGCTGTAGTAAGCCAATTAGAATCAAGCTACAGGATAGATAGTTTAGGGCAGTGTCATAGAACAAGAGCTACTACAAATAATCCTGGAGCGGTGAAGAGATTGTCGCTTGGTAAGACAGATGCTGAGACATTGCTTTTAAAACAGCAAGCTTTGTCAAAGTATCTCTTTTATTTAGCATTTGAAAACACTATTGAACCTGGATATGTTACAGAAAAAGTATTTGATGCGCTGATAGCTGGCACTGTACCGATCTACCTTGGTGATTCATCGACCTGCCGTCAATTATTACCACATCCTAAAGCTGCGATCTTTGTCGATGATTATGTATCGCATCATTATGATGCAAAGACTCCAGAATATATTCATGGCATAAAAGCTTTAGGAGATCATTTGCAGTTCCTGACATCAAACGCAACTGCTTATCACGAACATCTAGCATGGAGGGAAAACTTTGATATTTCTACATTAAATCCATTATTAAGAGTTTCCTGGCCATGTAGAGTTTGTCAATGGGCTATAAGCAATATATCTGATCATATAAATATAAATAAACTCCGAAAAGAGAAGGAAGACGCGAGTAAGCTATGCAACAGCAAGTTATCAAGGGAGGTCGGGTAGAGTTAGTTCTGTACTAATATCTGATGCTTGCCAGTATATTTAATATGACTTATTGTATTACTGTGTGTATTTATAAATATTCAAATCCCGAACAAATATATACATGATATATCTTCATTAAATTACTTTTGTTTTCGTGTTCGTGCAGTAATTAACTGATCTTCCAGCTTCATCAATTCGATTGAATTGGGATCTTCTCTATCTTGAAATTCAGGGAAACGTTCTAAATAAGTCCTTACACCTAATGCTTTATGTTCTGCTGTCGGTGAACCACCTCCAATGGGTTTACAAGGAAAGTTATCAGATGAAAGTTTCTTAGTTTTTGTAGGTGAATTAGAACTTGTGAATTCTAGTCTTTCAGATGATGACATAACTAGAGAAAGGATAGCACAAGCTTGATCCATTGTTGATATTTTACGCATATCCTCTTTTTGTGTTTTCACTTTCATTGGATCCTCAAACTCACTCCATCTTTCATGTGGCATCATAAAACGATATTTGAATGGAGCAGGCCTTTGTCCAGTTATTCTCATAATTAAATGAGCACCGGATTCATATCTATACCGCTTTAATTCACCTTGTAATGCCATACCACGAGCTTTGTGTATACCTTTTATTAATGCTTTCTGTGATATGCTATATGCTTCAGCTAACTCCTTAAAACGCAAACTATTTCTTTTGTCTTCAGGTTCGGGTTTATTTCCAGTTAAATTATCAAAAGTTTCAACCCATTCTGATAAAGATTTACGATCTTGATTACGTCTATATATTGCACTAGCAACATTTTCATCTAGTTGGTTTTGTACTTCCATGGCTAAGGTCTCTAAATCTCCGCGTTCAGCTAATACCATTTCAATCACTTCCCTCATTTGAGCAA
>JACKZZ010021504.1_pt1 | contig 21552 bp, 12 predicted proteins | sample 8027871 | NCBI WGS metagenome assembly JACKZZ01 (sample SAMN15724774, study PRJNA655200) | protist metagenome | isolation source: fluorescence activated cell sorting (FACS) single amplified genomes of... | place: USA: West Boothbay Harbor, Gulf of Maine | collected 2000-07-19
GGAAGAGGCTACTAAGAAGGCTTTTCCGATAAATCCGATATTTCTTGGAGTGGCTGCATTAGTAGGGGGCGGAGCGGCTGCGGGACTCTCATTCGATGCACAAAAAGCGAACGCAAGTTTGCTCTGTCCGACCGAAAGAGGACCAGAAACAGTGGGACCAACTGGGGGTGGCGCTTCTTCTACAGCCGCTTCTGCCGCCGCTTCAGATGCTGACAAATACGGAGGGTTGACTTTTTACACTGTCCCGGTAGACTCCGATGGAAAAGGCTCGGGTTCTAAGAGTCCGTCGATTTCCGTCCCAGGAACTTCGTCCACCCCAGTCAAATGCGAACTTAGACCGACCCCTGTGCGGTGTGAATTAAGGCCGGATCAGGAGTGGCACAAAGTTAGGAATGGAGACCACCTTCCTCTTATGTATAGAGACATGAAGAAAGGTAACGTAAAGGCCAAGGAAAGCGACGCCGAGGTGAGGAAGGCGTTACCCGGATGTGTAGCCTGTGTGCAGTATGAAGGGAAGTTCCTTTCTGGGAGGAAATTCGAATCCTCTTGGGATCATGGGATGTCCACAGTATCATTCCTGGTGAGATCGCCGGTGAAGACAAAGCTAGTTACATTGAGGGATGGGCGGACCCAAACCTATGTTAGTACTAATCCGCCGAATCCCCACAAGTTAACTGAGGAGGAAAAAAAAAAGCTTAAAGAGGGGAAAAAGAAGGCCGCAATCGCTCAAGAGTGGAGTTGGCGAGGCCTCTTCACCTTGGGAGGCTACATAGGAGGTGTGAACGAAGAGGAGAAGCGGTCGTTCAAGGCGTTGCAGGGGAGTAATCGGCTTTGTGAGCCGGATTTATACTGTACACAAGCTCAAAAGCACGGAGAAAATGATCTCACAGGTGCAAGTATGCTGAGACTGAAGGTGGAAGATGAAAAGAGTTGTACGGCGTACGAATTCCCTGCTTTAGAACTGGGGATTATAGGGATGCGGGAGGGGGGGAAACGCGAGATATTAGTACCGCCGGAACTGCAACGGGTGCCGAATCAGGGGGAGACTATGGTGTATGAGGTACAGCTTTTTCGGGTATGTTACGAAAGAGAGGACGGGGTTCAAGACCAAGAAGAGGAGGATTTTGAGGAAATTAACAAGAATAACCGGCCGTTCTGGTAGGACCAAGAAGAGGAAGATTATGAGGAAATTAACAAGAATAACCGGCCATTCTGGTAGGCGAATCGAAGGGTAAATCGGTTGGTGAGGCTTTTACAGCAGCTGCAACAGCGGTCATCGTCGGAATCGGGAACGGAAGGTCGATCGTCTGGCGGGGGTGGAAGGAGGTATTGGGAGGTCTGAAAGGAGGTTGAGATTGGATGGGGAATGTTAGATGTGGGAAGGTGGAAAAGGGAAAACGGTCTTGTACGGCCTGCAGTTAATGGGAAGGGAGAAAATTGTAGAACCTGCTTAGAGAGGGAAGGCAGCGGGTGAAACCTGCAGTCGGATCGACTGCCAGCGCGAATGCGTCGAAACGGCGTGAACGAATGCGTCGATACGACGTGAACATTTAATCGGTCGATTTCTTCCACAAGGCTTCGGATTCCTGCCGAAACAGCAGCGAAATCGGTGTTTACGAACGTGTTTTGATTCTCTCGATTTGACATTATTTTGCACGGAAAAGCGACCACATTCGTAGAACTCACACTCAGATTCACAGCGAGGTTTCCGAGATTCGTGGTCGGACTTTTTCATTCATGAACGTTATTATTTTATGCATTTATTGACCTCCCTCTATGCTGCTGATTCGTACGCCGTTGTTACCCCATTTCCCCTCATTTCAATCCTCTCAGGGCTACGCGACTGGAGTACTTAAGACGACTGTATAGACGACGTGATTAGAGCTTATTCAGTGTTTAGACTCAGAGTTTTGTCTAGTCAATTAGATTCAGAGAATAGAGATTGAGAAAACAAATTGTAGCTTGTCCAGACCGTTTTACTACAACTTTTAGAGCCTAATCACCCTTAAAGCGCCCAACATGTCCGCCCCCGTCGGCATCGAGTTCCCTCCGTTCGAGAAGATGGATTGGAAACCCGAATCCTTCGGAAAATCCCGCCACGAAGAAAGCGTCTTGCCTAAGAAAGACACGAGCGTGGGGGGGTGTTGGGAGAATTCCGAGGTCCTGGCTGGTCAGGGAGATCCAGTCAACGGCCCAAAGGGTAACACGTTCATAGCGGACGGTCTTAAACCGGATGTAGCCCGCTTGACAAAGAGCTTAAAAGCTTCTGGGAAAGAGAATGCGTTGAACTTCCTGGGAAAAGTGAGCGAAAAAGTCAGAGAGGTAATGGGATCAGAAGAGGGACCGGAAACCAAGAGGCAGAGGGCCTAGTGAGGGTATTAAGAGGGATTGGAATCGAGGCTTTGAGGTACATTTGGATGAATTTTGGATGGATATTTAGGGAGTATATGGACGTTGATTACGACCGACCGCACGTGATGTGCCACAATTTCCACAGCAACGGCTGTGTCGACTTCAAATTTCGAAAAGCGGTGGTGCCCACCACCGTCTCCACCCCATTAGTCCACCAGAGGCAAGTGTTCCCTGCTCCAGTGGAGCAAGTTCAGCTGTGTAACCCTTCCTTGATATCCAGCCCTATCCATTCCCATCATAGTTTCTGAATTTCTACATATTTCTTCATTTTTTGTCGCCGATCATAGGGCGCATCCGCCGATCATAGGGCGAAAATCTAGTTGATCCTACCGTACCGTTAAACCCGTTTTGCACATTTGACTCTGAAGGTCGCATTTTTGACCTATCATAATCCTGTCTCTATCTATCCGAATTTTGCATCTTGTCCCGATGATTGATTTCCAGTTTAGGTCATAATATCTATCCATCCATCCACTCTCGGTGCGACGTGTCCTAGTTGATAGAGTTTTAGTGTCAGTTTCCGTAAGATTAGGGGCGGTATTTCACTAGACTCTTCATAGTAGACTAAGACTTTACACCGCTGTAAGTTTAACTTTTCCCACTTTTCCCTCCCCACATCAGTTCGACGCCATTCCAGGCTGCGGTGCGCCAGAGAATAGTCTGCATCACGCTTTGTAGGAGGGTTTCCCACACGGGGTGTACTAATAAGCCTAAGGTTAAGCCTAAGTTCGGCGCTAATTCCGCCGACGACGGCGCGGCGTTTACTGCTATCTAGACAAGACTGAATACCGCTTTCTAGATTCTAGAATTGATACCCGATTAGTAATAGAGTTATCCGATTCTTTACAATAATAATTCCGACTTTTCTTTGAAAATGTCCTACACACCTCCTCACTCTCAAGCGGGGGCTGGCACTGCCGCTTCTGGCCTCGACTTCTATGACTACTCAGCTGGTCGTCTGGGGTCGGCGGATCTGCATTTACGGTCGCCGGGGGAGTTGACCGATGGAGGAGGGGCCGGACTTGATGGAGAAGCCGATCATGTTGCCCGCGATTGGCGGGATTATGGGAAGGATTATGAGAAGGACTATAGTACGAACAAGGACTATACCGACCTCTATGGGAAGGACTATTCGAAGGAGTATGAGGGCTACGGGAAGGAATATGAGGGCTACAGAAAGGAGTCTTCTTATCGGAAGGAGGACTCTTCTTACGGTTATAGGAAGGAATCTTACGAGCAGGTCGGCTCCGAGTACTCCAAGCCTGATTATCCTCCCTCTGATAGGCATGACTACGGAAAAAAACTTTATTCGCCCGATTTCCCGGATTTTTCCGATTACTCTGCTGAAGCTTATGCTGCTGCCAAGCAGATTACTACGAAGAAGGTCCCAACCGCCTCAGAATCAGCCGCAGAGGTCGCCAGGAAAGCGTATGAAGCGGCGTATATTGCCTCCTTGCGGCAGTCAGGTCTGCCCATGGACACTCTAACCGGGGTCGACGCCTTAGATCCTCTTACGGATCCCCTTTCTGCTGACGGAATTGCCGCAGAATATTCCCTGGATCCGGCGAGTTACTCCGAGTATGGTGGTTACCTAGAGCACCTCAGACCGAAGACCCCAGGTCTCCCCGCCTCCAGTTCCAAGAGTGCGGCCCTGTCCGCGAGGAAGACGGCGAGTTTGACTCCGGGTGGGGCGAGCTCTTACTACGGGTCTCCTTACGATCCGTTCACGCCCGATCTCACCAATTCCCACGGCCTCGAATCCCCCGCTCCAGCCCGTCATTTACACGCCTCCGGCGGCTCATTACGCGGGTCTTTGGGCGGTCCCACCCCGAGAGCTGCTGGGGCGCCTCCCAGAGCCACGCCTCCTCCTAAGTTTCCAAAGGAGTTGTTAGCAACACCAGCGGCGGCGCATCCGTTTCCAAAAGAGTTGTTAACTACTCCGCATCCTGCCAACGCTCTTATTGACGATCTGGACTATGAGGCAGAATTAGCCAAGCTCAACCACAGAAAAGCAGTCTCAGACGCTCTTAAAAAAAAGGCACTCTCGTCCGGTCTGACCACCGGAGGACTCTCCTCCACTGGACTTCTCTCCACTCCGACTCCGGGAGGAACTAGTTCTTTAACTGGTGGAAGCAGCTCTGGGAAGGCTCACACGGATAAGTCTCTGGGGCTAAGTCTCGGTCTCGGTCTCAGTTCTGGAGGGGCTGCGGGGGCTTCTGGTGCTCCTACGCGGCCTTCCGCGGAGCATTTGGACCATCTAAAACATTTGTATAGTGCCCATAGTGCCACCGCGGGATCCGAATCCCAGGCTCAGGCCCAAGCTGCGCAAGCGGCAGCCGCTTATTTTGCGTTGAATCCTCATGCAGGAACGGCCCAATCAGCTCACTTGGCGGCCCTCAATCCTCATGCTGGGCAACCGGCTCACCTGGCGCCTCCGGGGCTTTCTGGGACGCCGGTTGCGGCCGCAGGAAAGGCCTCTCTCCTCCACGATCCAGTAACTGCTGCAGCCGCCGCCGCAGCTGCTGCATCCGCCGAAGCTCATCTCTATCCGGGAGGTGCAGCTGCCTCCGCAGAAGCTCATCTCTACCCGGGCGGTAATTACCACGCTGCTGCCAAGGGGCACGCTGCTGCTCACGCTCATGGTCACTCTGCGGTGGGAAAACATAGTCACTCCGGTTGGAATCCCACTGCCGATGCTGAGAAATCCGCTTATGAGAAACCTTATCACGGTTACGGGAAGGGTTACGGTGCTGATGCCGTTCAGAAAGGCGGAAAGAATCAGATTCAGAAGGGTTCCTACCACAAGAACACCGACTACTCCAAGTCGGAAGTTTCCGGGGGGGCTAGCTCGTCTACCGCTTATCCGGGGAGTTATGGGGATTATCCGTCGGGAAATAAGGGTCACGGGAAATCCCATCAACCCAGAGCCTACACCAACAAGTCCAACTCCGGGTATACCAATACCGCAATGACCACCAAGTCAAACAATAAGGGGAACAATAGCGGTTATAACGCGAGCAATAACAGCTATAACAGCTTCAATAAAGCAACGGGTTCAGCGGCAGCAGCTGCGGGGTATTCTGCTGCAGGGTATTCTTCTGGGGAGAAGGGTGGTAAGGGTGATGGCGAGGATTCCCACTCCCTCTCCCTTTCCGGTCTTAATGGAAATATTTCCGCCATGAATTTGATGTCCAACATCCAGTTGTTAAGCGAGAAACACTTAAGGAAGAGTATTGCTGTGGTGGATTCGCTTCATTATGGGGCTAGTCATCACGGGGGAGTGAGTATATTGAGTCAGGTGGAAGTTGTGAGTAAGGTGGGGCCGGCCGTCCAAGAACAGCGGTTAAGAGAAGAAAACGCCCTAAGATTGAAGGAAGAACAAAAATTGAGAGAATTACAGGGGAAAGGTGGCAGTACTGAGGCCCATTCTCAACAGATGAAATCCCTCCAAGAGCTCCGGACTCTTAACAACAGAGTCATCTCCCACCACCCGAATACGTGCAACCAGAACTCTGTTAGAGCCGATCGGAGTCATCTAGCGGATGATCCTAGTTTGAGGAGGAAACTCTCGGAAGCGTCGGTTTATGTTAGTGCAGGGGGGAGTGCGGTCCTTTCTATGACGAGAACCGAAGTGACTCTTGCTTCCCCGCAATTCCTCCCCGGTATGCTAATCCTCGCTGTGAAAGTCACCGATCAAGACGGCCAATTCGTACATACGAGGAGCGGCCGGAAATCCTCTATCTCACCGTCAGGATCTACCATTATTACGGAGGAAGTAGTTGAACAGGACGATGAGGACGCTGCTGAGGCTGAAACTGGTGCTGCGACTGCTGGATCTGTCGTACCTGGGATTGCTGGCACCACCACCTCCGTTGTTGAGACTATTTCCAAGGCTTCTGAGCAGACCACTTCCGATCAAACCGCGACTAAGACTTCTGAGACCGAAACCGCTCAGACTCTCTCCCCCGAGCCCAAAAAATCTGCTATCACTACCATCGGGGAAGCTGATGAGGCTCAGTCCTTTTTCCCCACTCCTTCCACTGATGCAGATGATGAGGGTGATGCCAATAGGGAAGGAACCTCCTCTCCCGGTGAATCCGGTTCTTCCAGCACGGAAGCTTCCCCCGATCTAGAGCAGGCGAAGAAAGCCGAGGCCAAAACCGCCCAAGCGGAGGCCAAGACCGCGGCTGCTACTCCTGCTGCGCCTACCAGGCCGAAGTTTCATTTGAATGACCCTGCCCGTTTTGTTGAGTCCGATGATTGCTTCATCGTCGTCCAATCCATCGCTTCTTACAGTAAGGATCACTATGATTATGGGGATATTTTAAGGGTTAGAACAACGCCGAATACTGGATCCAATACGAAGGGCACGGAGTCGGTTACCACGATTATTAAGGTTATTAGGTCGATGATTATCGGGCTTAGACCGGGTAGCGTGTCGATTGGATGTCACGCCCACTCGCTAGAAGCAACCGAGGAAGTGTCTGAATCCGAGTCCGAATCAGAGGTCGAGGGTGAAGAGAAAGATGGTGCTGAGGAGAATGGTGAAGAGGGAAATGGGGCTGAAGAGGAAAATGGTGCTGAGAAGAGCGAAGAATCCGAGAAAAACTCCGAGGAAGAAGTTACTAACATTGGTGAGAAGACCGAGACTGCAGCTAAGACCGAGGAGACCAAGACTGAGACCCAGAACGAGAAAGCTAAGAAAGCCAAGACCAAGACTGAGAAGACCCAGAAAGCCAAGACCAAGAAAACCCGTGTGGTCTCCGTCAACCCTGCAAGGGGGTGTATAGAAGCCGTCAGAGACAGACACGAAAGGGCTACTGCCCAAGGACTTTTGGCAGAAGATCTTGAGGAAGTAGAGGATAAGCTCCAAGAAGAAGAAAAGCGCCGCAAGGAAGACGAGGACACGGAAAGAGTTAAACTGGAAAGAGAAAAACGGGAGGAGCAGGCTAGACGGATTGCCGCGGGAGAGGAGATTCCGGAGGACGAAATCGTTCCTGAGGCGAGCCATATGAGCCCCAACGTTCCGCAAGAATTGCTGGATGCTGAGGCTGCAGCGGAGGCAGAAGCCCTGGAGGCGGAGGCCTTGGAAGAAGGAGGAGATGCTGATGCCACCGCTATTAAGAGCAAGAAAAAGAAGGCCAAAAGGTCCCGGAAGAATTCTAAGGATCTTCTCAATCTGAAGGGCGCCTCGGGAACCCCCTCTCCGTCGGTCGCGTACTGTGACTACCGTGGGGAAGGCAAGGTCGACTATCGCGGTCTCTTTCCGGACCATGTTTTGTGCCTCAAAGGGGCCAGGAACCGGTTCTTGGACGTTACTTTTTTGTCGGGGAAGTGGCATAACAGGAGCGTTTATGTTAGTACTCATGATGCACCTCGCACAGTCCTGGAGGCTTTTTTGAGCTATTGGAACACGGAATTGGGGGTTAAGACGAACACGTCTTGGTTGGAGTTGAGGTTTGATGGCTTAAAAGACTGTCTTTTAGATGGACCAGATGGAGACAAGAAGGAGCTGGAGAACGGGAATGCGGATGGTACAGCTGCGGAGGAAACTGAAGAATTGACCGAGGAAGCCCGTGAACAAGCCCGTATCGACCGTGAGCGGCGTCGGGAGGGGGATATGAGGCAATGCTTAAAGCTTCTCCAACTTAGGAGGAAGATTTCCGGATTATTGTGGAAACGGTCGGTACATGAAGCGGCTGCAGAGCAGTTTTCGTTGAGAAGCGCTCGGGAGCAACAATCTAAGGCGGAGCAGAATGCGAAAAGGAGAAAAGAGGAATCGGAGAGGCAGGCTAGGAAGGAAAGAGGCGAGCAAACAGCGGCTGATGTCGAAGCAGAAAAAACGAAGGAGGCCAATAAGGAAAAGGAGAAGAAGGCCAAAATCGAGGGGAACTCTGAGGGGGGAGAGGGCGAGGAGAACGGTGAGGAAGAAGAGTCCGCTGAAAATCCTGATGATGCCGATGACCAAGAGAAGGAGAATGCCGACGAGGAGGAGGGTGAAGAAGATGCTGATGTCCCCGCTAGTCCCAAGTCTACCAAACCCGCTGAGGAGGGTGCAGAAGATGAGGAAAACGACTGTGAGAAGTCTCCTAAGACGGTTAAAAACGGCGAGCATGGCGAAGCTTCTCCGTCTTCTAAGACTGAGGGTGGGAAAACCGAGGGGGGCAGAACTGAGGGAGGGAAGACCGACACTGGGAAAACGGATTCCGGAAAAACTGAAAAGACGGTCAGAGATGGCTGCGGAGAGGCTCCAGAAGGGAGCGCGGCCCACACTAATAATCCCGCCTACTCTCGCCTCTCAGACGACTTAATCGACTGTGCTTTGGAGGCTAAACTTGGCCTGAGAAACGAGTTGATGTGGGGCGTGGACTCTCATATAAACAGTCTACCTAGTGGGAAGGAATATGGTCTGAATCGGTCTGTCCAAGAAATTCTTGGAGAAGAGTGGGAGTCCGAGGCTGAGACAGGGTCTAGTTATTGGAAATACAACCAGATCTCCGACCATATGGTGTTATTGGGCACGTATAAGCACGATGCCCTCTTAGATAAGTCCTTCTTCCTCGTTAAAGGAATCGTTCAGCGAGAATACGATTCGCACACGGGCAAGCTCGTCAGAGAACTCCGAGAGGTCTTTAATTTCTCCAGTAGTAACAATTCCAACTCGGGTTCTGGTTCTACCGGGGGTTCTAATGGTGTTTCTGACGGACCGCGGCACGGCATCGACGTTGTGACCGATGTTAATGGTCGGACTCAGATTATTCACTCTGTGGATCATTCTGGCCGTGGTGCCACTGGTGAGGAAGAAGAATTGGAGGAATTGATTCTTGAGACCCCTGCGTCGGTGAAAGGCCCGGGTTCCTGGCGTCTGGATGAACCCACATTTAACTTGTCTTACTCAGCTTATGATAAGGTCTTCCGCGTCCCCCTGCTACGCACGAGTTCAAAGCACTTTTCCTTCAAATGGAAAGAGAGTCGTTTGGAGAGGGAATCTAGGCGTCAGAGGGCGAGGATTGACTTGTTGCGAGCGGGGAAGGATCCTGCTCTTCTCAGTGGCTTAGCAGGCCACGGTCATGGTATGGGCGGTATGGGAGGAATGAGTCACGGCGGGCATGGTCATAGCGGCGGCGGTACCCACCATTATAACAACTATCAGAATAGTATGGCGGGCACGAATTCGATGATGGGAATGAACAATATGGCCGGTATGGGGATGCAGGGAATGAACCAAATGGGAGCGATGACTGGGATGGGAAACATGATGGGGAATATGGGCAATATGGCAAATATGGGTCAGATGGGGATGGCTAACATGGCTAATATGGCTGGAAACATGACCGGAATGAACCCCATGATGATGATGAACATGGGCATGAATATGATGGGGATGCAGAACATGAATATGATGGGGCAAATGGGAGCTAATATGGGTCAAATGGGCCAATCGGACTACTGCGGTTCTGCGTCCTACTACCGCGGAGCCGCTGGGTATGGCGCGGGAGCAAGCGGGTATGGCGCTGGAAACAACTGGAGTACGGGGAGTAGCAAGGGAGCCGGGTCTAAGAAGGGATCCAATGCTATTGAGAACAAAACCGCCGCGGCGGCTGGAGCCGCTACTACTCCTGCTTCTTCTACTGCTGGATCAACGGCTGGATTTGCCACTAATACTGGGACGGCTATCAACTCTAAGGCTAATAAGGGAAGTAGCACTACTGGAAGCTCGTTGAACCCCTATAGCACGAGCTACGATCCCACTTATGAAGCGGCTTATGCTGCGGCTGCCGCCTACACGAACGATTGGTCCATGGGAACTACTGATTACTCGGGTCTCTACACCGGCACGGGGACGGGAGGTACCTGGGATACCTCGAAGAGGTTCGGGTATTAGGCGAATTTTAGGGACGATTGGCGAAGGTTGAGGAGAAGATGACCCAAGGCATTCACACGCAATCTTGTCACGCATGACCGTATCATAACATCATCATTATCATGCTCATATTGATCTCATCCAGTCAACTTCATGGCTCTATATCACCACCCTGTTTTCACGTCATTTACATGGACCCACAAACAGTTAGGACAATTTTTAGCATAAAGTGTACTGCTAGGCAGTGTACTGCTAGACAGTGTACACCAACCATAATTGCACAACAAAATTACACAACAATTCTTCGGGGCAACCATTGGCCCACATCAACTTGACGTCTCCACAAGCACATAACCAGCAAATGAGCATAGAAATACGAATGGGTACTGCCGTAACACATCAATGTTGGACCAGGAAAAATCATTGGACCCATCCATTACATCAAAACTAGTACCCAACACAGTCTAGTCGTGCACCATGAAGCTTCACCACAAGTTCAACGTTGTCTACACACCTTATAATACTTCTTACTTTATTCCCCGATTAAAGTCGATTGAGAGGCCGCTAAGAGAGGCTTAGCGGCTTTTACTCCTGAGAGAAGCCAAGCACCATTCGAGCCGTAAGAGACTCCCCCATGGACACCTCGGGTCGCGATTTGTCTCGATCGCATGGTCCTCTAGCCCCGAGGCGTGGCTCTCGTTCTGGGGAGGGGTCGGGCTGGATTCAACACTCTGATCCGTATACCCTGTGAATCTACCCACGGACCCCTCCGAGAGACCCAGAGACGGCTCAAAAGGGGACTTCGGCCGGACTAGACTAGTATCCACAAAAACTAGTCTAGTTCGGGGGAGTTCACCACAAGATAGGATGGTTGCCATTGAAAAGAACAACTTAAACCGTCACTTGACTTGCCACTCCGACCGACGAAGAAGGTCGTCGGGAGCTGCCAGTGCCACCCCACTAATCACTAATCGAACGTCCCCAGGGTTAATTGGTTAACCTCATCAACCTGAGAAACAGCAACTTGAGTCAGAATCGAACTCACATCACCACTGGCAGTACCCAGAACTACAATGAGCTAGCTCTACAAGTTACACCGAACTCTGAGCTCCACAAGTTAAAGTGTATCATTAATAACACATTGCCATCACGGTTGTTTTGCAGGAACTCTCTTCAAATCTCAGAGTGCAGAGACCTTTGCACCCTAGAATTACCAACAACTTCCATCATGGTTTGCACACTTCTACCTGAATCCAAGGCAATATTGCGCAGGGCCAGGCTACAATAATATAGTCTGAGAGGGCGAGGGCGGTGAAGGGCGGTAATATTACGTCGACTAAAGTGCGGTACTATTACGTCGACTAAATTCACCGCCGAGGGTCAAGGATCCCGCGCCCGCAACGCGAAGTCCAAACTATTGAGACTGAACGAGACTCTTCGCGCAACTGGGTAATACCGTTCGCACCACAGGAACTTGGAAGTTGAATCTTTGATACTTAGTTTTGGCCGTCATGTTTAATAACCGTTCTTGAGCTAAGTTTACCTTCAGCGGTAGTCGGGTTTGCGTAGATATACCGCGGCTATGCTGCGTATAGCAGCGTGAATCCGACACCCGTTGCCACTCAAACCTACCGGGATGTCTTTTCGGAGTGAGTCACGCGCACCCAGGCGAGACGCCTAGAATCAGATTGAAATTCAAAATTGGATGAACCGACGTGGTTTCATCTCCAAGATTCGTTGATAGTCTCGGACGGTGGAATCGCGTTAACACCAATTCATCAGGGCTCTCGGAAGTAGGACGCGATGAGATGCCCCTAGAAAGGCTAGATATACCCGTAACACGGCAGTACCGATTCGTTATAAGAAGCAAGCACATAATATTCGGAGCACGGTCACCATCCTAGTACCACGGCGGGTGGTGGTCGTCACTACTTAGACTACTCCAGAACTTTTAAGAAGAGAAGACCATTCATCCATGACAGAACTAGGACGGGTCGACTGTACATCACGGGCCAGGAAGTTCAAGGCCACCACATTACCACAATTGGAAGCACAATACAGCCCGAAAAACGTTATCTGACCATCACTATGGAAACCTAATACAGGCTACGGAAGGTTTAATCAGATTAACCTCAATTCATTCACAAATAATAAAACTAAAAGCGGCTTACAACGGCGGGTACGGCGCACCAAAAAAATTTCATAATGAAAAACACGTTAAAGCAAAACATTTCTGGACGGCTCAAACCGCGATTCCCTAGATGGAAACGCTGCTACCTGCCGTAATTCAGCTGAAAATGCTGATGGGGAGGACGAGGTTGTTCGTCAGAACAGGTTTGAGCCCAGATAGGCGAGACTGAGAAGGAGATAGGTTGACCGAGAAACAGAAAACGAGTGAGAGTCTTGAGGAGGCCCGATAGTCATCTAGCCACTCCCAATTATCAAGAAGTAATAGCGTTTTCCCTTTCCAAAATTTCCCCCATCTAGCTTGCACTCCCGCGATTCAAAGCAATCGACGTTTTTGACTAGAGCTATATTTCAGAAAATCCTTATACGTAGCCTCCTATCTTTCAAGTAAAACGATCACGAACAATGCCTTCTCTCCGCCGGAAACGCCTCCTTCTGAGGTTGAGTGTGTTGTTGTTTGCTCCCGTGGCGGTATTGGTACAGCCGGTATCTGGCCAGAACGACACCACCACCACTGTCGCACCCGACCCCAACGCCACAACTGTTTCCAGCGGATGGGACGGGTCTGCGAATACGACCACCGCGGGAAGCTCCGTGGTAGCGGACACTACGACTGCGGGAGTTTCCTCGAATGAGACTGAGGAGTCCACCGCCGCTGGTGATAGCGGTTCGAATACCACTAATGCAACGGCGGTGGTGGATAACACCCCAGAATGGAGAAATTATGACCCCAGTTACGGAGGCTCCTATGACGAAGAATCCGAGAAAGTAGCTTTGCTGACGTGTGGGGGCTTAGTGGTGTTGGGGCTGTATTTGCAATTGAGGATCTATCGGTGGGATGGTGCAGATAAAGGCGTAAACGAACAAAGCATGCAGCTGTTCAACGGTAAGGGCGGATAAGGGCGTCAATGAACAAAGCATGCAGCTTTTCAATGGTAAGGGAGCTGTTCAACGGTAGCTGCGAGAAGGCGAATAATAGTGAGTGAATGAGCTGTTGATACTGTTAAATATGCCAAACTCTCCCTAATTTCCACCATATGTTCCCCTTAATTTCATTCTCTCCCTTCAGCGCATATCGACCAAGATGCCAACTTCCCCCAGCTCACATCGATCAAGATGCTAACTTCAAAAAGAAAGGTGACGGCGCCGGTCATACGGGCCTGCAGTATGCGTCGGAGAAAGCTGATGAGGAGGCGAACCGCTCCTCGCTGCATAAACGTCTTAGCAATAAGTATAACGCTATCAAAGCCATCAAACTCAGCGCGAGTCCGAATCCGAAGCGAAAGGGTAAGAGGTCGAGGGCGGAAGCCTAAGTCATGAGGGTTGATCAACTGAAGTCCGATTCAATGTCAGATTCAATGTCAGCAAAATCCCCTGTTCCTCTCCCTCCAGGTTTCGCGAACTTCAAATTCGGCTCCGCGTCGACTCTGCGCACTCCTACTGCCAGCAATAATGCCAGCGGTGTAATGGGCCCCAGCCCCCAATCTGGGAGCCAGCCATTACCCAGCTCCGACCCCCACCTAAGAATAGCGAGTACTGCCTTCGGCCAAAATGACGGCGACGAGTTTGATTTCTCTCAGTCGGCTTCTCCGGCTGTTACGGCTTCTCCCACAAAAGCTAGTACGAGGTTCCAAAGACACTTACTCAAGGGCGTAGTAGGCGTTAAAAACGGGTATCTTACGATGACAGGAAAAACCGCTTACGAAGGAGACGGAAGCCAAACGCTTCAGGCTGGGGATCCGAATCCGAGGAGGTCCCTGAAGTCGCCGAGACAGTTATTCAATGAGGGCGCTCAGGGGCAGAATAGAGAGAAGATGACGATTGGTAAATCGGCAAATCCCGGGGACTTAATTGATTTGACGGACGTGAGCGAAAGGCCATCGCGACCGTCGAGTCCGGGGCCTAGCAGCGGGGGACCAGGGCCGAAGGCTAAAGCAAAGGGCAAAGCGAAGCCCAAACCGAAGTCATCCAGGGCTAAGGAGGGGGCTCATAAACGGGCGGCTGCAGGCAGTCCGGGAGGCCCTGGTACTCAGCCTCATCAACCGGATTGGGACACGGAATCAGATGGGCAGGAATCGGGGCTGGTAGCGGTCGTACCACAGGGCTTAATTGACCGTACGTCCAAGCCGGGAACGTTGAGCAAGAGCAGCAGTAACGGTTGGAGCAGCACTGAGGGTAAATCCAACCGCGAGGGCGAACATCACACCGCGGTCTCACCGGAGCCGGAAGCAGCAGTTGTTGGACGGGCGTCTCATAGTTCGCATGCGAGCCATAAAAGCCGTACCAGCTCCTATAGTTGCGGGACCAATGGGGAATTTCGGATCAATATCGTCCAACCGTTGCCAAGCCCAGGTTCTGATGGGAAGAGGGAGCATCCTTGGGCAAAGGGGCGGCCGGACATAGAGGACCTGGATGGAGGGGCGGAAAACGGGGTTCTAGGAGGGCGTGGGGACGGTCAAGACCCCCTAATGGACACCTACTCCCTAGATCTTGTGGCCGACACGAGTATGGGGAACTTAGGGCGGGGAAGAAGGGAATTCGACGCGGAAGCCGCCGCAAGAAAGGCAGGAGTTCAGAACCCAGAAGCCAGTCTGCGGTATTCCATTTAAGAAGGGTACCCGTTTTGTTGGGAGGAGTGAAACTTGGGGTGGGAGAGTGACAACGCTGTAACTTCATTTGTGCCTCGTTTAGAGTGGGCTTGTAGAACTAGACGATTTGAGTCCCTGTCAAGACAGCCTTAAGGGCGATTGGTCGGCTAACCTATGTAGAGAATGTCATCAGAAAAGTAGCCGATACCGCTCATGTACGGCTAACACTACAGATGTTTCTTCGGCGTTCAGAACCCGTTTAGAACGCCGAGTTTTGATGAGTCTGAGTCCTTGAGTCCACGAGGTTGCAGTTCAGAAGCCTCCTGAACTACTGCAGTGCATGTGAGTTTTTCTGAGCAAGAGTGGTAGACGACGAATCTTTTTGCCCGCTAACGCTCGCATTTTCTCCATCCATAACCCTTCTAGACCCCACTAAAGTAACCCAATTTTGTAAACAACTGAATTTTGTGATTCATTTTGTGATTCCCAGACTCCCTAGTCTCTACCTAAGGCTATTGGCCCCCCCTATTGCCCACTGACAGCTGTTACATTGGTTGACCTAGTAGTCTTAGATTCAATCCCGATTTACCCCCTCAACCCCGTGCCCATCATGTTCGACCCTGTGTCTGGGTTTGTGCCGGAAGACCGTTGGATCCTCCCCGGTTTTGCTTCCAGGTTCATGCACGAGATGCTCCTCCCTTCTCAGTACCCCCGGGCGATTTCCACCCTGTTTTCGGCTTCTGGGGAATTGGACGATGTTACGCGTGAATTGTCCGGCACCGCTACGTCTACGACTACTCTTTCAGCCCCCGCCCTCACCAATGAAGAGAAATCCGCGTGGCTAGCATTGGGTGTTATGATCTTTTTGTTTCTTAGTCACTGTTGGGGGGTGCACTGGATCTACAGAGTTGGGTTAGGTCAGTTGGATTTGGATACGGCTTTTCTGGAGGACGCCAGTTATGCTCAGGCTAAGAGCAAGAAAGCGGCTCTTAAACGCGATAAGCAAACGATTGCGGCCAGATGGAAGAAAGGGTGGAGGGGAAAAGAGGTTTCCGCTTTGCCTATGAGTAGCAGAAGGCCGAGTCAGGCGGAGGGGGCAGCTCCCGGCATCGGGTTCGACGGCGTCAATCCGGAGCTTCTGGATGGATTGAAAGTTTCTGGATATAGCGCGGGGTGTAGACCGAATGTAATCACGACATCGTTGTTAACTCACCAGCAGAAACATCAGCATAAAACCTCGATGCTGGTTCTCGGAGTGGGGGGAGAGGGCGGAGGGGATAAGGATTATATTACTGTGCGCGGTCAACAGAGCTCCGCAAAGCATCGGAGATTGCAAATGGGAAGCATCGCAGGAGCCGCAAAAGGAGCGGGAAAAGGAGGAAAGGGAGAAAATGACGGTGGAAAGGGTAGGTAGGTTGTGAAGGGAGTTGATGAGAAAAGGGTATGTTAAAGGGCTAAACTCATTCAAGTGCTAAATTCAAGTGCTGAATTCATTGGAGGGTGAGGAGCTAGAGTCAAAGGTATGTGTATTACTAAGTGGTAGACAGGAGGCAAGGGTGTGTATTAGTAAGTGGTGGACGGTCGAATCTGTTGAGCATCCGGACCCGGTCGGCCGCCCACACGTCGGCCACCTTATCCCTCAGGTAGATTCGTGTGGGCGGCCGACCGGGTCCGGATGCTCAACAGATTCGATCCGGGGTTGTTGAAAAAAGTTGATGAGAAGCCAAAACCAGGGTCTAAGACCGCACCGGCGTCAAAAACCGGGTCAAAGTCCTCACCAGGGCCCCCGGTCTCAAAACCAGACACAAAACCCGCACCGGCCTCAAAACCAGAGTCGAAGTCCTCATCAGACTCAAACTCCTCATCCCGGTCCCCCTCACCTGGCCCAACCGCTTCTTCACAGCTTCCCAAGAGTGTTAAGCCGCCTCCCGATAGCCCAAGCCATCTCCCTCAGGCCCCGCAACGGAGACGGAGTGAAGGACGGGGGAGTAGTGATGAACCACGAGGGGGAGAACGGGAAGGGGAAGGGCAAAGGGAAGGGCAAAGACAAGGGGAAAGGGAAGAAGGGCAACAAGAACAAGGATGGCCACCTCTACCCGGGTCCACAGAGTGACGATTTCTATAGGGACGATTCTTAGCGGGAGGGAGCAGTAGCGGGAAGCGGGACACGGGAGGGAGTTTCAGTCTCAGTCTCAGGTCAATCATCATAGTGTTTTTTGAGACCAACTGCTGCTTTTGAGAGCACCACCTCAGACCACCATGGCCACTGAGTGGCTTTTTCTCGGTGACAATCACGCATGAAAAAACGCTCCTGGGCATGAATACCGGAAAAACGCTCCTAGAAACGACGATCCTCATCGTAAATCACGATGTAACAGTACCTGTCGTAAGTCGGAATCCATCCATTGAACTTGAAGATTGGTTTGTTCTCGCGACTTGAGTCTTCCATCATACGATCTTCTTCTCTGAATTTACACGGACACATCATCTTTTCCGGTCCCCTACTAATACCGCTCCTCATTCATACTGATACCGCTCCTCATTCATACCGGTTCTCATTCATACCGCCTCTCCTATCTCATTCATACCTCTTCGACTCATACCTTGGCTCATACCGCCTTCGAATCACAATTCTACAACTCTACCTAGTCGCTGAGTCCTTTCTTTTCGTACTCAAATCAAATCCTATGTGTGTTGAATCTCCCGCTCGACTTACGTTCGATTTTCCTCCGTTGTCCTCAGGCTTGAAGTCTGTCCAATCCTTTGGACGGCTAAAAACAATCTGAGACTCCTCTCTATCTTAGAGGCAGACTACTACAATTTGGACTACCTAGAAAGTCTTAATTGACTAGAAAGTCTTAGCTAACTTACCTAGAAAGTCTTAGTTGACCTCCTAGAAACTCCCAGTTGACCACCTAGAAAGTCCCAGTTGACTACCTAGAAAACCTTGTGTAACCAAGCTAACTACCTCTGTACCCAAACCGCTACCGCTGTACGGTACTAGAGTACTCAAACACACTTCCCGCCCAAAACAAACCTCTTTAGTCCTAGAACAAAGTTTCCTGGTCTAGAACCGGTCCGAGAACAAAGATTCCTGGCCTATAACGCAGCAAACGGTATCTATAGCGTAGCAAACGGTGAGAAACCTAGCATCTTTAACTTAAACGGTGACAACCAGCGCAAGCTCGCGCTATTAGTATATCTTTAGGTCTCAAGACTGAAATATATTTCCCTACACATCTTACTCGGACTAACTTTAGTACTAAGCCTTAAGGACTCCTTAGTCTCAGATTCAGGCCCCGAAATTGTTCAAATTCTTAGACACCACAACTTGTTAGATCCTGGTCTACTTGAATAATAGACCCCCAATTGTTTTGTCTCCCCGAATTGGTCGTCTTTCGCAGCAACTTCTCTTCGAATCAGGATAAACGGATTCCTTCGTCAATTCTTCACATTACAACACCCAAACAGCTCAAGCCGTTCATCTGCGACACTTGGATTTCCAGTTCAAACAGCTCTTACGCCGAGGTGATGTAAGTCCCAAGATTCAGAACGAGACGATTAAGTGGAAACTGGAATGTGAAAAATGATTTTCTGAAACATACTTGATGAAACATGGTTGTCCCTGTCTGAGTCCAGTTTGACACTAGTCGTCCCTATCGGTATTTCCCCTCCAGAACCTCTCCATCGTCCTTCCCCATCGATATTTCAACTCCTTCCAGAACCTCTCCATCGTCTCATTAAACTCTCATCATGACTGCCACTGACTCTGTTTCGCCGGTGATGCCGGCTGCCCCTCGTCAGACCCCTACTTCTCCCGCGGCTTTGGCTCCGGCCACCCCCGCCCAGGGCCCGGCTACCCCCGCTGTTTCCGCCCCGGCTACGCCCGCTGGCGTCGCTCTGAATTTAACTGGGAGCTCTCCTTCGGTGGCCCTAAACCTAATTGGAAACACCCCGGAATTCCTGGCGAGCCCCGTCTATCAGTACGGGAAACTGGTGGCGGGACAGCCGGCTGCTGCTCAGGTTGCGAGGATCGGGTCGTGCAGGCCACCGGTACAGGGACCAGCCGCAGCAGGAATTTCCGGAGCTCTACGGGCCAAACAGCAGGTTCCTCTCGTGGACAATGTTACCGCCCCAGGTCCCCCTGTTACCGTCGCGACTGCGGAAATTCCCAACCTCCCGACCTCGACCGATTCCGACCCTGGTCTCCTCTTCAACAGCAATTCCCACCCGAGTGTTTTCAACCCCAGTTCGGGATATCCGGTTAATCCGAATCTGGTGAATCCCAGTCTGGTGAACCCCAATCTAGTGAGCCCCACTCTGGTCCACCCGACTGATAATCTCCCGCATAATAATCTCCAGAATGACAATTTAAATCTCCCGAATGACCATCTCCGGACCCCGTTAAAGGAGAGTCCTAACAGTAACTCGGGGGGCCGGACTCATGGGTCTGCAGGCGCTTACGCCCCCTACTCCTTTTACCCCATGGAATCCCCCGACGGCGATATGTCCACCCTCAACCTGGGGAATCCCCCCAAAACCCCGGGACTGCTGTGCAGGACGCCGGGGAGAGCGTTGATGTTCGGTCCGGGGACGGAAAATGCCCTCGGAAGTAGTAGTGCGAGCCTTAGGAAGGACTCCGCGGTCAGCTCCTACTGCCTCGGAAAGACGCCGAACGGATCGCCCGCGACCCAGACCCCCGGCGGCTCTCCTCTCACTCCGAACTCGGACGTTTTGACGCCCGAACAGGGACCTGCGCACCACAGGAACAACATCTACGGAAGCCTTACCCCGTACAATGGCCACAACCTCAACTACAACTACCAGAATCAGGACGGGGTGGGCGGCCTAGCCCGCGCAAGGACGAATTCCGAGATCAATCTTTTGAACAGCTATTTCGGACCAGGACACGGGACCCCGCAGCGGGGGCCCCAGGGGCGGGATCAGGCGGTTAATGCTAATAATGGAAGCGGAAATTCGAATTCAAATCTACCCAGTTGCGAGGAGGAGGAGGGGCCGGCGACCGGGGGGTACCCGCCGACGGCGGGGTACACTGCTGCGTACAGTGGGGGTTTGTTGGCTACCTCCCTTACGAGCGAGATTTTGAGTAAGAAACGTAAAGCGGCGATGGAGCAGGCCATGTTACGTCAGAAAATCGAGGAGGAGAGCTTCAAGCGCCAACAGGAGGAACTTGAGGAGTACAGAGCCAGGCGGGAGGCGGGACTCACCTCTTATACCCCGACTAATCTGAATCAGGGGCGGCAGCAGCACGAAGAAGACCACGTATCGTTTTCGCCGGAATATCAACCGATTGCGTAGACGGCCGGAAGAGGACCACGTATCATTTTCGCCGGAATATCAACCGATTGCGTAGACAGCTGCAGGGGGAGGAGACCGGCAGGAGGAGGAGAGCCCCAGGAGGAGGATTCTCGTTAGACATTTTTTTTCTACTAACAACCACTCTACTAATAGAAAATAATTATAGAGGAGGATTCGGAGGAGATTCGGAGGAATATTATTGCGAAAGGGAAGGGGGAGGGGACGCGTACCCTAACCTACTCCATATTAAGTGGGAATTAACCACTAGTGCACACGGAAAGTGCTAATATTAAGTGGGAATTAACCACTACTGCACTGTGCTACTGCATATTTAGCAGGGAATACCGGAGGTAATTTAGCAGACAATGACGAAGGTACTCACTACTGCGCACGGAAGGCGCAGCTCGCAAGGACGATATTCCGTGCGACAGGCTGCAGGCGCGCTTTACTATTTTTTGACTCAGTACTAACAAGATTGACAGATTGACAGGAGATTCTCCTGGTCATCTTCATCGGTGAATATTATTAACGTCATAACTGTGGCTTTGCAAGACAACAACAAAAAACACTCGTCAGTGAAACACCTGTAAATTTCGCTTGAGCCAGAGTAAAGTCTAAGAAGAGTGAGGGATCACCACCCGTTTAGGAGAAAAGAATATGAGGGGGCGTCCGAATAAGTCTGGAGGACTAAGGGGGCGAGGAGGCGGTGAATATATTATATAAACCGAAAACATCCGTAATTAGTTAGGAGGCTGAGAGGCGGAGAATATATTATAAAGACGGAAAATTCGATGACAGCGGCTTCGACCCAGTGAATGTACTGTAACTAGGGATGGCCTAGTAAAGACCGAATCGTCGCGGTGAATGTACACTGCTAGGGGATGGCCTAGTAAAGACCGAATCGTCGACTCGGTGAATGTATGAAGCCAGTCTGACTCTCTGTCAGTTGCTGGCCCTCCTGACTCTTTGTCAGTTGCTGGGTCACGGGCGCGTAGCGTCCGCTCCACACGTGTTCAAGCCGAAATTCGACGACGTACAGATCTAATTCAACCCGAAATTGTTGAGAATTATTGAGAAAATTCCACTAGTATTCCCGTGTCTATCATCTTATTCCACTATTCGCGTGTCTATCATAATCATCTTGATCCCGTGTCTATTATCTGGATTCCCGTGTCTATCATC